>FWWL01000977.1_pt1 | contig 72265 bp, 69 predicted proteins | sample 2228331 | NCBI WGS metagenome assembly FWWL01 (sample SAMEA103939775, study PRJEB20133) | metagenome
ACAAGGGTTACACCGAGAAGGGCCGCATCACCGCCAGCGGCGGTTCTGCCGGCGGCGAGCTGATGGGCGTGATCGTCAACACCGATCCCGGTCTCTGGGGCGCCGTGGTGGCGCATGTCCCCTTCGTCGATGTGCTGAACACCATGCAGGACGAAAGCCTGCCGCTGACCCCGGGCGAATGGCAGGAATGGGGCAACCCGATCACCAGCAAGCAGTCCTTCGCCTACATGCTGAGCTATTCGCCCTACGACCAGGTCGCGGCGCAGGACTATCCGCCGATGCTGGTGACCGCCGGGCTGAACGATCCGCGCGTGACCTATTGGGAACCGGCCAAGTGGGTGGCCAAGCTGCGCGAGCTGAAGACCGACGACAATGTCCTTTTGATGAAGACCAACATGGGCGCGGGTCACGGCGGCAAGTCGGGCCGCTTCGCCTCGCTCTACGAGACGGCGGAGGAATACGCCTTCATTCTCTGGCAGCTCGGGCTGGTCGCGGAGTGACCGGCGCCTTCCGCCGGACCTTCACTGCTGAGCCCCGGCACATCGATGTGATGGGCCACGTCAACAACGCGGTGTGGGTCGAGTGGATACAGGACATGGCGACGGCGCACTGGGATGCGGTGGCGGCTTCCGAGCACGCGGCCGCCTATGTCTGGCTCGTGGTCCGGCATGAAATCGATTATCGCGGCAATATCGGCGCAGGCGACAGTGTTACGGGCGAGACCTGGATTCCGGGCGACCCCAAGGGCGCCACGTCGGCGCGGCGGGTCGACTTTCGCGATGCTGCGGGCAAGGTGATCGTCTCGGCACTGACGACGTGGGCGATGCTCGACCGCGAAACACGGCGGCCGGTGCGGGTCCGGCCGGAGATCATCGCGCCGTTTCGCATCGACGCGTCCGCTTGAGACATCGCCGGGTCAGGCGGCGCTGCGCCTGTCGAGCTCGCCGCGGCGGAATCCCCGCAGCCGTTCGCTGACCATGCGGTTCCGCCCGGTTTCCTTGGCCTCGTAAAGCATCCGGTCTGCGTGGCGATAGATGTCGCTGAAGCGTGCGTTCGGCAGCGCACCGCGTGGTACCACGACGAGGCCAACGCTGGCGGTCACCATGTGTTCGAGCCCCTCGACCTCGCGTGCGATGCGGACCGGAATGGACTGGCGCATGGCTTCGGCGCGCGCCTCGGTGCCGCTGCCCTTCATCAGCACGAGAAATTCCTCGCCGCCGAAGCGGAAGGCGATCGCTTCGGGGCATTGCGCCAGCGTCTGCGCCACGGTGCGCAAAACCGCATCGCCGGCATCGTGACCATGCGTATCGTTGACGCGCTTGAAGTGGTCGAGATCGACCAGGGCGAAGGTCTCGTAGCCTGCCCGCCGCAGTTCCTCGAAGCGGGTATCGACGGCACGGCGGTTGAGCAGACCGGTCAGCGCGTCGCTGTTGGACAGTTCGTCGAGCTCGTCGACTTCGGCAAGGGCAAGATCGCGTTCGCGCTTCAAGGTCATGAAGCGGTCGCCCACCCCCATCGCGGTCGCAATCATTTCCGTGACCATGCCGACATAGAAGGCGGCCAGCATATCGTCGGGCAGCAGGCCGGGGACCAGATTTGTCACGATACCGCCCCAACTCGAGACCATCAGCGGCAACCAGCCGATGAAAACGAACAGGCCGGCGCGGCTGCGCCGCCAGGCCGCCTGCACGATGACGAAGGTGAGCATGAGGTACGGCGTCATGACGCCGACGAGGTGCAGGGTCGTGCTGATCCCGCGCAGCGCGGGGATGGAGAAGGCGTGCAGCCCGGTCAGGATAATCGATCCCAGCCCGATCCACGGGATCGCCCGCAAGGCCCACGGCGACAGCTTACCGGGTTCGATGAAGCTGCGCATGAACATCAGCGAACAGCTCATCGCGGTCGTCAGGCCCATGATCAGGAGGAACCGCCAGGCCTCGATATCGATATTGGCCAGCGCATTGATGATGCCCGACCGCACCGACAACAGCATGCCGAAACTTGCCGCCATGGCCATGTGCCACAGCAAAAACTTCTCCCTCAGTACGCGGTAGAAGGTGATGTCGAAAATGATCGGCAACAGCACCATGCCGAGCAGGATGGCGATGATCAGCAGTCCGTGCTGGACCCCGGGATCCTGCGACGGGTCGTCGCGCTGCAGGGTGGCATTCAGGAGCAGTGGCGCGTGGCTTGGCTTGTCGATGATCACGACGACCGTCGTCGGCTTAGCCGCCGTCTGCGGCAGGCGGGCGATGATGCTCGGCTCGGTCGGCATGGCCTTGACCTGCCGGGTCGTCAGCGTCCGCAGCGACCATTCGCCGTCGGCGCCGCGCGCGGCAAGCGTAAGCGTATCGAACTCTCCGAGGCGGGTGACGAGATACTGCGGGCTGATTTTCTCTGTCGGTAGCTCGAACTTGGCGAGCACCCGGTCGCCCTCTGTCTGGACCGGCAATTGCTTGAGCCTGCCGGGATCGTTGGCGCAGCGCCATGCGATCGCCCCGCCCAGGACATCGAGCACCGGCAGGTCGGGCGACGCATTCGCAAGGCATGCCGGATAGCTGGCGTCGGCACGCGCCTGCGCGGGCGAGACCATCGCCAGCGCAAGCAGGGCCAGCAGCCCGTGCCAGACGTATCTGAGCCCCCCCATCATCAGCCGGGGATTAAGGGCGATGTCTTATTTTACTCTTAAATTCCCAGTAATCGGACCGGGTTTTTCAAGCCCTTAGCGCAGTGCGTCGGCCACCGCCAAGTAGTCGTAACCGAGTTCGTCGGCGACCGCCTTGTAGGTCACCTTGCCGGCATGGACGTTCAGACCCTCGCCCAGATGCGGGTTGGCACGCATCGCTTCCTTCCATCCCAGGTCGGCGATGCGCAGGGCATGCGGCAGGGTGACGTTGTTGAGCGCGTAGGTGCTCGTGCGCGCGACTGCGCCGGGCATGTTGGCGACGCAATAGTGGACGATGTCGTCTACCACATACGTCGGCTCGGCATGGGTCGTGGGCCGCGATGTTTCGAAACAACCGCCCTGGTCGATCGCCACGTCGACCAGAACCGCCCCGGGCTTCATGCAGCCGAGCATTTCGCGGGTGACGAGCTTGGGGGCAGCAGCCCCCGGGATCAGCACCGCGCCAATGACCAGTTCCGCCTCGCACAGCATTTGTTCGATATTGGCCTGGTTCGAAAAACGGGTCTTTGCGCGGCTTTCGAAATGGGTTCCGAGCCGTTCCAGCACCTCGGGGTCACGGTCGAGGATCGTCACATCGGCCCCGAGGCCGACCGCCATCTGCGCCGCGTTGAAACCGACCACACCGCCGCCGATCACCAGCACGCGGCCCGGCAGCACGCCCGGGACGCCGCCCAGCAACACGCCGCGCCCGCCATGCGCCTTTTCAAGGGCGGTCGCGCCGGCCTGGATGCTCATGCGGCCCGCGACCTGGCTCATCGGTTTGAGCAACGGCAGGCTGTTGCCCGGGCCGGTCACGGTTTCGTAGGCGATCGCAGTCACGCCGGACTTGACCAGATCGGCGGTTTGCTCGGGATCGGGGGCAAGGTGCAGATAGGTATAGAGGATCTGGCCTTCGCGCAGCTTGGCGCGCTCGACCGCCTGCGGTTCCTTGACCTTCACCACCATTTCGCATTCGGCGAAGATCGGGTCCGGACCGTCGACGATAGTGGCGCCGGCCGCTTCGTACTGGGCGTCCGTCGCGCCGATGCCGAGGCCCGCTCCGGTCTCGATCCAGACGTCGTGACCGCGCAGCACCAGTTCGCGGACGCTTTCGGGCGCCAAGCCGACGCGGTATTCGTGGTTCTTGATTTCCTTGGGGCAGCCGATGCGCATCGCGAGTATCCTTTGGCGGCAAAGCGGCGGGCTTTGCGTTCGCGAGCCCGTTACAGTTGAAACCAGTTCGCTGCAAGTTGCCGCGGCGCATGGCGCGTCGGGAATTGTCACGGAATTGCAATGCAGGGGTAGCGAAGCCGACACAATCGCAACCTAACGGGCATCGCAACGTCACAGATGCAATCAAAAGGTCATACGTTGTGAACCGACTTCTTCTGGCTACGACTTCGCTATCGGCGGTTTGCCTCTCCACCCCCGCGCTGGCGCAGGATGCCGATACCGACGCAGTCCTGCAGGAACTGGCGACCATGCGCGCGCAGATGGATGCGATGGCTGGTCGCATACAGACGCTGGAAGCACAGTTGCAGACCGCCCAGGCGCAGGCCGCCTCGGCAAGCGAAGCCGCTACCCGTGCACAAACCACTGCGGATCAGACCGCAACCAAGTCCGGCGCGGCGGACGTTGCCTGGAAAGGCGCGCCCGAGTTCAAGGGCAAGGACGGCTGGAGCTTCAAGCCGCGCGGACGCCTGCAGTACGACGCGGGGATCGTTGCGGCTCCCGACTCGACCGGTCGCGGCGACGGATTTGCCAGCGACCTGCGCCGCGCCCGCCTTGGCGTCCAGGGCGCGGTGCCGGGCGGGTTCGGCTACAAGTTCGAGGTCGATTTCGACGGCAGCAACGTGGCGATTACCGATGCCATCGTGTCCTACGAAACAGGCGACGTCGAACTGCAATTCGGCCAGCATAACAACTTCCAGGGGCTGGAGGAGCTCACCAGCAGTCTCTTCACCTCGCATCTCGAACGTGCCGCCTTCACCGACGCTTTCGGTTTCCAGCGCCGTCTCGGCGCTTCGGCCACCTACGCCTCGGGCGACGTGATCGTTCAGGGCGGAATCTTCACCGACGCGATTCCCGACCTGCCGAACGACAACTGGGGAGCCTCGGGCCGGGTGGTGTACGCGCCCAAGTTCGGCGAGACGCAATTCCACTTCGGCGCCTCGGCCCATTACGACGAGCTCGGCGCCAACAGCACAGTTCGGTATCGACAGCGTCCGGCCGTCGCATTCACCGACGAACGATTCATCAATACAGGCAATCTGGGCGCGACCAGCGAGACCGGTTACGGCGGGGAAATCGCGATGATCAGAGGCCCATTCCATCTTGCCGGCGAAGTCTTCTGGCAGGGTGTGGACCGTCCTGGTGCGCTCGTCGATCCCACCTTCTTTGGCGGCTACGCAGAAGCCGGACTGTTTCTGACCAAGGGCGATACGCGCGGTTACAAGGACGGCAAATTCGACCGGGTCAAACCGAAGAAAGCGGTCGGCAAGGGCGGCATGGGGGCGCTGCAGGCCAATGTCCGCTACGACCGGCTCGACCTCAGCGACGGCGGAATCCTCGGCGGCACGCAGGACGGATTGCTCGTTTCGCTGATCTGGACCCCGACCGACTTCACCCGCTTCATGCTGGGATATGCGCACCTGATGTATGCGGATGCAGTCTATCCGGCGGCCGGCGGGGATCGCTCTTATTCGGTCGACACGCTCGGCGTACGGGCGCAGATCGATTTCTGATCCGCACCAGCGCTGTAATCGCACTGTCACGCATGAAACCTAATGGCATCGTGAATTTCAAACCAAGGACCCAACCCATGAAACTGATCAAGACCCTTGCCCTGGCCACTGCGGCCAGTCTGGCGCTGACCGCCTGCGGCGATGCCGGCAGCGGAGGCGGCGGCACCCGCGACGCGATTCGCGCCGTCGGCTCGTCGACCGTTTTCCCCTTCGCCAAGCTGGTTGCCGAAAACTTCGCCCGCAACAACAGCCAGTTCACCTCGCCGCTGATCGAATCGACCGGCACGGGCGGCGGCATCGAACTGTTCTGCTCGGGCGTTGGCGCCAGCACGCCCGACATGGCCAATGCCTCGCGGCGGATGAAGCCCGACGAGTTCGACAATTGCGCGAAGAACGGCGTCACCGACATCGTCGAACTGCAAGTCGGCCTCGACGGCATCGCTTTTGCCAGCGCCAAGGGCGGCATCAATATGAACCTGACGCCCGACATCGTCTATCGCGCGATCGCCGCCAAGCCTTATGGCAAGGAGCAGACGGCGCAGACGTGGTCGGATGTCGATCCTTCGCTCCCCGACCTGCCGATCCTGGTCTACGGCCCGCCGTCCACCTCGGGCACCCGTGATGCGCTCAAGGAACTCGTCCTCGAAGCTGCTTGCAAGGGCAATGACGAGATGAAGGCGCTGAAGGAGTCCGACGAGGACGCCTATGATCGCACCTGCACCGAAGTACGTTCGGACGGCAAGTACGTCGACCAGGGCGAACAGGACAACCTGATCGTGCAGAAGATCGAGAGCAACCCGAACACCGTCGGTATCTTCGGCTATTCCTATCTCGAGGAAAATCTCGACAAGCTTCAGGGCCTCAGCATGAACGGGGTCGCCCCGACTTACGAGAATATCTCGACCTTCTCCTATCCGGGCGCCCGTCCGTTGTTCGTCTACGTCAAGAAGGCGCACGTCGGCGCGATCCCCGGTCTCGCCGAGTACCTCAAGCAGTGGACCATGATGTGGGACAAGGGCGGTGACCTCGCCAAGATCGGCCTCGTCGCCTCGCCGGACGACGTCCGCGCCGCTGCGGTCAAGAAGGCGAGCGACCTCACCCCGCTGCTGACCAAGGCCGAACTCGAAAAGAAGTAAGCCGCGTCATCGCACAAGCAACGGGGCCGGGCACCTGCCGACCGCGGCAGGCTCCCGGCCCCCTTTTTGCGTTCAGGCGCGGGCTATTGCGCCGGAAGGGGTTTCCACCGGGCCACGATCCGTTCGCTGCCGCCGGCGGACCGGGTTTCCACCGTCACGCCCGCCTTTGACAGGCGTTGCGCCAGCGCCGCCACCGGCTCTGCCGGACCTTCCAGTATGATCGGGACGCCCATGCGGCTGGCGGCCCATTCGACGGTCGCAGCGGCGCGCTGGCCCTCGGCCTCCAGCGCACCGTCTTCCAGTGGGATCGCGGGCAGCGCAGCCGCAGGCGGGCGCAAGCGCACGTCCCAACCCTCGAGCCCGCCGGCGGCACGGCGCTCGAGCGTGCGATAGCCTTCCCAGCCGAGCCCTGGCAGAGCCCGCGCATCGGCTAGTGCGCGCCGGTTGTCCCGGTCGATCGTGACGTCGCTGACCGGCACTCCGGCTACCAGCGCCAGCCGCTGGGCAAGGTCGGCGACCTGCTGGGCGCTCTGCCGTGCGCGTTCCTCCTGCTGCGCGCGTTCGATCTGCGCCTGCTCCGCCGCACCGGGATCGCTGCTGACCTTGAACTGGTCGATCTCGAGATCGACCGGGCGGCCGAGCAATTGCTGCAGCTTCTGACCGACCACGCTGTCCGCCTGCTGTGCAAAGGCTGGCGTCAGCACGGATGCCTCGATCTGCAAGGGTTCGGTGTCGAACCGGATGTCGAGCTGGCTGATCCGGGCCTCTTCGACGAAAGCCTGGTCGATGGTCGCGCGGATCTGGCGCGAGGCATTGGCCTCCCATGCGATCGTCCGCAGCGAGAGGGCCAGCGGCACGGCCAGAAGGATGAACGAAAATGCGATCAGGATATCCTGCAGCCGGTTCTGCTTGTGGGTCAGCTGCGAATGGAACCCGTAGAACCGCGCCATGATGGCGGCGGTGAAGGCAATCGTCATGAGGTTCGTCACGAACAGCATCAGCGCGCCGGCGAAAACCGTCCAGTTGAACGTGGCGAGCCCGAAACCCACCACGGCCAGCGGCGGCATGAGTGCGGTCGCGATCGCCACGCCGACGATCGTCCCCATCTTGCCGCGGATGGTGGCGTAGCCTCCTGCGAGAGCGGAAAACAGCGCGACCAAGAGATCGAAGAGATTGGGCCTGGTCCGTGCGGCGATCTCGTCAGTGACGGTCTGGAGGGGCGAAAGCAGGACGATCAGCGCGCAGAAGCCGATCGCAAGCAGCGACCCGTAGGCAAGTGCCTTGAGGCAGCGTCGCAGCCACACGATGTCGCCCGTGGCCATGGCAAAACCCGAACCGATGATCGGGCTCATCAGGGGCGACAGCAGCATGGCGCCGATGACCACGGCCGGCGAGCTTAGCAAAAGCCCCAGCACGGCGATGCCGGCGGACATGGCGATCATGAAGATGTAGTGCGAGGTCAGCATCGTCTCGCCGCGGATGCTCTCGATGATCGCATCCTGCTCGACGCTGTCGACGACGCTGAGGCGCCACCAGTTGCGGACATGGACCAGCGCCCGCAGCAGGCTGTAGCTGGTAGTCTTGCCTTTCGGCTGGTCGACAGGCTGTTCGGGAGCGGTCATGCCGGGAACCTTGGCGCAAACGGGACCGTCAGGGCAACCTTCCCGTCATCGCTGCAGCCCAAGGACCGGGCCGCGCACAGCACGGCCCGGATTGGGGTTGGACGTCAGCCCGGCGGCTCAGAAGTCGACCGAAATGCGGCCGTACACGAACCGTCCGCTGAAGCCGAACGGCGACTGCGAGGAGTAGGGCAGGAAGCTGTTGTTGAGCCCGAACGGAACGCCGTTGACGGTGCCGAAGGGCAGGCGATCCGGATATTCGTCGAGCAGGTTGTTCGCGCCGACCGCCAGCTGCAGGTTCTCAAGCGGATTGACGCGCAGTTCCAGGTCGACGACCCATTTGGGCGTCAGCGTGATGTCGCCCGGCGCGTCGCCCTTGGCGATGCGGATGTCGTCGCGCACTGCCGGGTTGGTCAGCGTGATCGCCTGCCCGTTGGCTGCCCCGGCGGTGACCCCGTCGGGGAGGAATACGCTGCCGAAGCGGTTAGCGTTGAGCGACAGGCCGAAGGGTCCATTGTCCCAGGTCAGCCCGGCGTTGAACTTGTTGCTCGGCTGGCCGTCGGTCAGGCGGAAGCTTTCCTGCCGCGCGAACAGGCGCTGCACGTCGAAGGCCGAGAACGACCGGCGGTCGGTAATCTCGGTGTTGTTGACGTTGTAGCCGAAATTGATGCGCAGATCGCCGATCCCAAAATCGGGCAGGCGATAGCTGGCGACGACGTCGAACCCTTCAGTCCGCGTGTCGATGCCGTTGATGAAGAAGCGCGCCGACGAGCCCGCGACATTCGCGGCCCGCAGCAAGGCGACCACATCGGTCCCTTGCAGGTTTTCGGTCAGGACGATCCGGTCCTTGATCTTGATGTTGTAGTAGTCGACGGTGAGGTTGAGCCCGTCCAGCAGCGTGAACACCACGCCGCCACCGAAGTTGAGCGACTTTTCCGCCTCCAGCGGCTGAGCGCCCAGCGCCACCGCGATCGGCGAACCGACCGGGAAGGTACCGATCTCGATCAGCTGGCCGCCGACATTGTTGGTCGAGGTGGTGGAGAAGAACTGCTGCGCCATGCCCGGCGCACGGAACCCCGTCGCGATCGATCCGCGTAGCGCGATGCCGTCGAACGGCTCGAACCGCACCGCAGCCTTGCCGTTGACGGTGTCGCCGAAGTCGGAAAAGTGTTCGTAGCGGCCGGCCAGCTGGACGTTGAACATCTCCGACAGGTCGGTGTCGAGCTCGACATAGCCCGCGAAGCTGTCGCGCGACCGGTCGATCGCGGTCGTCGGCGAGAAGCCCGGGAACACCTGCGCACCGGGCGCCGCGCCGTTGCTGAAGAAGAACGGGCCGGCGACGTAGCTGGCGAGTTCCCCCGGGATGATCCGGTAATTCTCGTTACGCCATTCGCCGCCGACTGCCAGCGAGGTTTCGCCGATTCCGAGATTGATCTCGCGCTGGGCATCGAAATTGACCGCGGTCTGGCCGCTGCGCAGCCCGCCGGCGTTGAAATTGAGCGGGGTAGCCGCGCTGCCCAGCGAGACGTTCCAGCTGTTCGATACGCCGTAGTCGAGCGCGTTGGTGCCGTAGGTCAGCGACAGGTCGAGATTCCAGCCCGAGGTTTCGCCGCGCACGCCGAGGGCGGCGGAGATATCCTCGATCGTGCTGTCGATCTGCGGCAGGAAGCCGTCGGGATAGAACGGCACGAAGGTCGTGGTGGATGCGCGCCAGTCGCGGTTGCGCGCATCGAGCGAGCGGCGATAGAAACCCGTGCCGTTGCCGTCGCGGATGCCGTAGCTGCCGAAGGCATAGAGTTCGAACAGGTCGCCAAGGTCGGCGCCGGCATTGACGAAGAAGTTGAAATCCTTCGATTCGCCGTCGCCAAAGCGGTGGTTGAAGCGATCGATGGTGACTTCGCGCGGGTCTCCGGCGCCGAAATACTGGCGGCGGATATCCGGGCCTGAGCGGTTGGTCGGCGAGCGGTCCTTGTATTCGGCAGTCCAGTTGAAATAACCGCCATCGCCGATCGGCAGGCCGATATTCGTCGCCAGCGTCAGCGTTTCGCCGTCGCGGCGCTTGCGCTCTTCGTTGCTCAGCACGATAACCGGGTTTTCGCTCTGGCTGGCGGTCAGCGTCGGCGACACGCTCTCGACGTCGTAGACGTCTTCCATCGTGGTGATGTACTTGCCGTACGTCACCTGTGCCCGGCCACCTTCGCTGCGCTTGAGCTGGATGTTGATCACCCCGGCGATGGCATCGGAACCGTATTGCGACGAAGCCCCGTCGCGCAGCACTTCGATCCGCTCGATCGCCAGCGGCGGGATAGTGTTCATGTCGACGCCGGCAGAACCGCGCCCGACCGAACCGTTGAGGTTGAGCAGCGACGAAAGGTGGCGGCGCTTGCCGTTGACCAGCACCAGCACCTGGTCGGGCGCCAGGCCGCGAAGCGTGGCGGGGCGCAGCGAGTCCGTGCCATCGGTCAGCGACGGCTGGGGGAAGTTGAACGAAGGGACGAGGTTGTTGAGCAGCCGGTTGGTTTCGGTCGTGCCCTGATTGACCAGAGCGTCGCTCGACAGCACATCGATGGGAACCGAGCTTTCGGTCACAGTGCGATCGGTGCGGCGGGTCCCGGTGACGATGATGACGTCGCCCTCGTCGGCGGCGCTTGCAGCCTCGGAATCCTGCGCGGCTGCGCCGGTGGGAGCGGATGCCAAGGCGAGCGCGGCGAGACCGCAGCCCAGATACCAGTTACGACGAACGGACATGCAAAATTCCCCTCGGTTGCAGACGTTGCCCGGAATGTAGGCCGCGGGGACGCAAGTCCGCACCGTAAATGCCCCCGGCCGCAACGATTCGCCGAGAGATGTCGCAATGTTGCAACAATATTCGCCGGTTGCCCCTTCGGGCGTGCATTAGTTGCCGGCGCCATTTGAGCTTCACCAGTGCTGCGGCTAACGACGAGCCGTGAGCGCAAGAAAGATCGAACGATGGCATGCCGCCGGGGTGATAGACGCGGCCACACGGTCGCGCCTGCTCACCTACGAAGCGGACAATTCCCGGCCCCTGGCACTGTGGGCGGTGGTCGGCATCGGCGCGCTCGCGATCGGTCTGGGCATCGTCTCCGTGGTTGCCGCCAACTGGGACGCCGTGCCCGGTACGGTGCGCCTGGCGCTGCATCTCGTGCTGGTCGCATGTCTCGCTGCGCTCATCGCAGTGCGGGGCGAGCGGCTGGAGCGGCAGAGCCCATGGGCATTGGAGGCGGCGCTGTTCGTCTTCGGAATGCTCGGGCTCGCGTTTTTCGGCCATGTCGGACAGGTCTACCAGACCGACGCACCGCTGTGGCGACCGCTCGCGGCATGGCTGCTGCTGTTTGCGCCTGTCCTGCTGCTCAGGGGACAGAGCTGGATCATCGCGCTGGGACTGATGGCGGCGGTGATCGGCACAGCTTGGGAATACGTCGCAAGCCTGACGCAATGGACACCGGCGGGTCTCACAAAGGCGCCCTGGCTCTGGATGACATTCGTTACCGCCTCGCCGGTGCTGTTCGCCACGGTCGCCGCGTGGATGCGCCAGCGCAGCCTGCGTAAGGCGTGCTGGACCCGGCTGGAGCAACTTGCCGTCGCCTATGCCTTGGCCGGCGCGTCGCTGGTATGCCTCATCGCCTCCGCTGGGGAGGCCGACGAAGGCATGCTGGCGATCGGCTCGCAGGTGCTGCGGGCTGCTATTGCTCTGGTTGCGGCAGGTCTGGTGGGACTGATCCACCGCTCGCGGTCGGGCACGGCGTCAGGGGCGATCCTCGCTGCCTGCGCGATCGCGGTCCTGCTCGCCTTCCTGTTCAACGATCTCGACGTCATGGCCGGGCTGCTGTTCATGGCGCTGTGGGCCGCGGTTGGCGGTGCGGCGCTCTATGCCGGGTGGCGCGGGGTATTCCAGCTGGCGGTGGTGGCCGTGGCACTCCGGTTGATCGTGCTCAGCTTCGAGCTGGCAAGCGACCTGCTCACCAGCGGCTTCGGCCTGATCGTTGCGGGCCTGATGATCCTGGGCGTGGCCTGGGTTGCGGTGAAGGTTTCCCGAACCTTCGCACCGCCGAAGCGGGATGGCGGGGAGGACGCAGCATGAAGCGCATGGCAACCCTGGCCGCGCTGGTACTGCCGCTGGTCGGCCTCGCAGGGCTGTGGGTCTGGACCGACAGCTGGACCCGCGAGGGCACCGACTGGGAGGTCCCGGTGGAGGGCTACGACCCGCGCGACCTGCTGCGCGGACATTATATCCAATTCCAGTACGACTGGCCGGGGGAGGAAGTCGCGGAGGAGAACCGCTGGTGGCTTCCGGCCTTCTGCATCGAGGGCCAAGCACCCACCATCGAGCGGATCGTTGTGCGCGAGGATGTCGAGCGCTGCGCGCACTTCGCCAAGCCCGACCCGGCCTCGATCTACGGCGGCCAGGGGCTGCGGCGCGGGCGCCTCTATGTCCCGCAAGCGCGAGCCCGTATACTGGAGGAGAAGCTGGCCGATCCGGAGCTGCGCGGCATCGTCACCGTGCGCCAGCGGACCGACGGCCGGATCCTGCCGCAGGGCATCCGCTTCCGCCCGCTTACCCCGGAGGAGAGGGCCGAACGCGAGGCGCAGCGCGACAACGAGGCGCCCCCGCTGCCAGCGATCATGCCGAGCCGCTAGAGCGGGTTGCCGTCGCTGTCGCGGTAGATGTCGCGGCGGCCGACATGGTTGGCCGGACCGACGAGGCCGTCCGCCTCCATTCGCTCGATCCACTTGGCCGCGGTGTTGTAGCCCACCCCCATCTGGCGTTGCAGCCACGAGCCGCTCGCCTTCTGGTTCTCGATCACGATCTGGCAGGCCTGGCGGTACTTGCGCTCTTCCGGATTGTCCGACCCCGTGAACTCGTCCTCGAAGCTCATGCCGAAGCCTTCCTCGGGCTCCTCGGTCACGGCGTCGACATATTCGGGCGCGCCCTGCGCGCGCCAGTGGTCGGCCACAGCCTCGACTTCTTCGTCGCTGACGAAGGGGCCGTGAACGCGGATCATCGCCCCGGTGTTGGGCTTGTAGAGCATGTCGCCCTTGCCCAGCAGCTGCTCCGAGCCTTGCTCGCCAAGGATGGTGCGGCTGTCGATCCGGCTCGTTACCTTGAAGCTGATCCGGGTGGGCAGGTTGGCCTTGATGACGCCGGTGATGACGTCGACCGAGGGGCGCTGCGTCGCCATGATCAGGTGGATGCCCGCCGCACGGCTCTTCTGGCTGAGGCGCTGGATCAGCACCTCGATTTCCTTGCCGACGGTGACCATGAGGTCGGCCAGCTCGTCGACGATCAGCACGATCTGCGGCAGCGGCTGGTAATCGAGCTGCTCTTCCTCGTAGATCTCCTCGCCGGTGTCGGGATCGAATCCGGTCTGGACCCGGCGGCCCAGCGGCTTGCCCTTGGCGGCGGCGGCGCGGACCTTCTCGTTGAACCCGGCGATGTTGCGCGAGTTGATCGAGGACATCATCCGGTACCGCCGCTCCATCTCCTCGACCGCCCACTTCAGCGCGCGGACCGACTTGGCGGGCTCGGTCACTACGGGGCTGAGCAGGTGGGGGATATCGTCGTAGGTCTTGAGTTCCAGCACCTTGGGATCGATCAGGATCAGGCGGCATTCCTGCGGCGTAAAGCGATAGAGAAGGGAAAGCAGGATAGCGTTGAGGCCGACCGATTTACCCGAACCGGTGGTGCCTGCGACCAGCAGGTGAGGCATGGCGGCAAGGTCGGCGACGATCGGTTCGCCGGCAATGTCCTTGCCCAGGATCATCGGCAGCGCGCCCTTGGCCTCGGCGAAGGCGGCGCAGGCGGCAAGTTCCTTGAAGTTGACCGTCTGGCGGTGCTGGTTGGGCAGTTCGATGCCCATCACGGTCTTGCCGGGGATCGGCGAGACGCGGGCCGAGATCGCGCTCATGTTGCGGGCGATGTCCTCGGCGAGGCCGATGATGCGGCTGGCCTTGATGCCGGGGGCGGGCTCCAGTTCGTACATGGTCACGACCGGACCGGTGCGGACCGCGGTGATCTCGCCCTTGACGTTGAAGTCGTCGAGCACGGTTTCGAGCAGGCGGGCGTTGCGTTCCAATGCCAGCTTGTCGAGCTTGGGCGCAGGCTCGCCCACCGCATCGGCCAGCAGGTCGAGGCTCGGCAATTCGTAATCGGCGAACATGTCGCGCTGCTTGGCCTTGGCGATCGCTGCCTTCTTCGGCGGGGCGGACGGATCGACGATCTGGGGCGCGCGGCGTTCGACCGGCTGGGCCACGGCATCGGGTTCCGCGACCGAGCGCTCGACCGCCTTGCCGCCGCGCGGGCGAACAAGATCGGGCTTGGGCAGCGCGACTTCGGGCATCAGCGGCACGTGGCGCAGGAAGCCCGGCAGGGTCAGCAGCGCGCGCCAGTCGATGGCGAAGACGCGCATGGCCAGCGCCGCCCCGCCGGCGAAGGCCGCCAGCGAAAGGACGAGGATGATCCAGCCCGATGCGCTTTCGCCGAAGCGCGCGGCGACCGCCTGGATCGCGCCCGCGCCCATCAGCCCGGTGATGCCGCCCATGGAGGCCGGCAGCGTGCCGCGTTGCGGGTCGATCACCAGCGCCAGCACGCTCGACAGGAGCGCCATGGCCAGCAGGAGCATGAGTACCGGCTGCCACCAGCGGGTCTCGGTATCGACTTCTTCCTCTTCCACGTCGCGCCACAGCTTGCGGGCGATGACATACATCAGCGGCAGCAACAGGATCGCGGTCCAGCCGAACAGGAACAGCACGCGTTCGGCCGCCCAGGCCCCGCTCGCGCCCATCCAGTTGGCGATGTCGGTCCCGCCGGCGGCGGTGGAGGGGCTGGGGTCGGTTTGCGTATAGCTGGCAATGGCGAGGCCGAGGAAGATCGTGCTGCCGAACAGCGCGACGGCCCCGGTCATCTGCGCGGCACGGCGCAAGGACCGCCGGAATGCGGCACGCCAGTCGGCCTGCGGTTTGCTCATCGCACGTGTCGCCATGGGGCTTCCCCTCCTTCGGAACACACCATGAATCTTCGCAGGACTCGGGTCAAGCAGAAGGCGGCAGGACGCTGGTTTTCGGCCCAAAGTTCACTCAAAGTTCACCCCAAAACGCAACACTGCCCAACCGCCGATTTGGCGTGCGAGGGACCACGATTCAAAAAGAGCCGATGGGAGGCTAGCAAAGGTAAGGCGCTGTAGGAAAATGGTTTCCTGCTGGCGGCTCAACTCAATCCATCGATAGCGGCCCAGCGCGGCCATTCGAGGCGATGTGCAGTGCGGACGTTCATCCCCCCGAGCGCGATCACCGGCATGCGCGCATGGCGCGCGAGCTGGAGGAAGCGGGCGGGGCCGAGCGTAGGCGCGCCGGGGTGCGAATTGGTCGGGAACACGGGCGAGAGCATCACCGCATCCGCGCGGGCGTGGTTGGCCCGGGCGATCTCGGCCATGTCGTGCGCGGTCGCCACGGTGACCATGTCGCTGCGGGTGGGATAGAGACTACGCGCCGCGCCATAGACCCCGTCCGCGCCCCACTCGCGCGCGGTCAGCGTGCTGTCGGCGAGGATGACGAGATGGCCTCTCGCGCGGGCAAGCCGTCGCAGTGCCATGAAGCGGGCAATGCGCTCCTGCGGCGCAAGGTGGTAGTGGCGATAGACGAAGCCCGATCCCGGCGGCAGCGCACGCAGCCGATCCTCCAGCACCGCGTCATTGCGCGCGTCGCTCAGGAGCCACAGGAACGGGAGGGACTGGAACTGCGCCACGCCCCCGCTATAGCGCGCCAGAATGAGTGATCCAGCCACGCCCCTCGAAGAAATCCGCGTCCGCATCGCCCGCGCCTGCACAATCGCGCAGCGCCCGGAAGCGGACGTCACGCTGATCGCGGTCAGCAAGACCCATCCGGCCGAGGCGATCACGCCGCTGCTGGAACAGGGCCAGCGCGTCTTCGGCGAGAACCGCGTGCAGGAGGCGCAGGGCAAATGGCCCGCGCTGCGCGAAGCCTACCCGGACGTGGAACTGCACCTCATCGGCCAGCTCCAGTCGAACAAGGCCGAGGAGGCGGTGGCGCTGTTCGACTGCATCCACTCGCTCGACCGCCCGAGCCTCGTCACCGCGCTGGGCAAGGCGATGGCCAAGGCGGGGCGGCAGGTGCCGTGCTTCGTCCAGGTCAATATCGGCGCCGAGGAGCAGAAGGGCGGCTGCCCAATCGCTGAAGTCCCCGCTCTGCTGGCTCAGGCGCGCGAGGCGGGTATTCCCGTGGCGGGCCTGATGTGCATCCCGCCCTTCGACATCGAACCCGCGCCCTTCTTCGCCCTGCTCGACAAGCTGGCGCGCGATAACGGTCTGGAGGGCCGCAGCATAGGCATGAGCGGCGATTTCGAAACGGCGATCATGCTCGGCGCAACGCATGTGCGGGTGGGCACGGCGCTGTTCGGAGCGCGGGGCTGAACATTTCTCCCCTTGCGGGAGAGATACGGAGCCGCGGGAGCGAAGCGGCCTAGTCGCAGTTGAGAGGGGTTTGCGACGGTGTGCCGGTCGGAGCTGCGCTCCGAACGCCTCTCCCGCAAGGGGAGAGGGCTATAAAGCGGCACCCTATCACACGGTCGTTACCCGGGACCCCGAGTCAAGCCCGGGGTGACGGAATTGGAATAGGAGCTTTCCCACAATTTGCGCCCAAAAGCCGTTCGGGCTGAGCTTGTCGAAGCCCAGCCGCAGAGCAAGCGGCAAGGTGGTGGCTGCCCTTCGACAAGCTCAGGGCGAACGGGCAAAGGAGACAGGGGCAATCTTAGCCCCACTACTGCGAGACCTTCACGCCGGCTCCAACTGCGCCTGCCGCTCGTCGCTGGCCGCTTCGATCAACGCCTTGCGGATGTTCTCCATCCGCGCCGCATCGGTCACTTTCGAGCCGGTCAGGTCGGTGACGTAGAAGGTGTCCGCCGCGCGTTCGCCATAGGCCGTGATGTGGGCGGAGTGGACCATCAACTGACATTCAAACAGCGCCCGGCCGAGCCGGTTGAGCAGCGCGGGCCGGTCGCGGGCGTTGACCTCGACCACGGTGAAGCGGCTCGAGGCGTCGTTGTCGAACTGAACCCACGGGCGCACGTCGAAGGCGTCGGCGCGGGCGCGGGGCAGGGGGCGCTTGGCCAGCTTGGGCACCAGCTCGCCGCGATTGGCGATGGCGTCGGTGATCGCCTGCTTGATCCTCTCGAGCTGGCGCGCCTCGGCGAAGCTCTTGCCGAGCGGGTCCTGCACCAGGAAGTTGTCGACCGCCCAGCCGTTGCGGGTGGTGTGGATGCGCGCGTCGATGATGTTGCCGCCGGCGAGATGGATGCCGCCGGCGATGCGGTAGAACAGGCCGGGGTGGTCGGGCGCGATCACCGTCACCAGCGTCGCCCCGCGCTCGGCATTGTATTCGCAATGGATCGACAGCTCCTCGCCGATCGCTCGGGCGACGTCGTATTGCACGATATTGCGCGCAATCACGTCGTCGGGCTCGGCGATCCAGTAGGCGTCGGTGAACAGCTTGCCGTGGGTTTCGACCAGATGCGCGCGTTCGCCCAGTGCCTCGCCCACCGATTCCTTGCGCGCCGCAACCCGCTCGGTCCGGTGATGCGGGATATGCCCGAGCCGCAGCCGCTCGTGCGCCGCGTCGTAGAGCTCGCCCAGGAGCTGGCCTTTCCAGCTGTTCCAGGTCCCCGGCCCCACCGCGCGGATATCGACCGCGGTGAGGATCATCAGGTGCCGCAGGCGTTCGAGGCTCTGCACGGCGCCCACGAAGGTTTCGATCGTCTTCGGATCGGTCAGGTCGCGCTTGAAGGCGGTGTCGCTCATCAGCAGGTGCTGCAGCACCAGCCAGGCGACCAGGTCGGTTTCTGCATCGCTGAGGCCGAAGCGCGGACACAGCTCGCGCGCGACCTCGGCCCCGAGCACCGAATGGTCGCCGCCGCGCCCCTTGGCGATATCGTGCAGCAGCACCGCGACATAGGCGGCGCGGCGGCTTTCGACCTGGTGGATCAGCCGGGTCGAGCGGGGGTGGTCCTGCGCCAGCCTTCCCTTCTCGATCTGGCTGAGGAAGCCGATAGCCTGCAGCGTGTGCTCGTCCACCGTGTAGTGATGGTACATGTTGAACTGCATCTGCGCATTGACCCGGCCGAAATCGGGCACGAAGCGGCCCATCACCCCGGCCTCGTTCATCCAGCGCAGCACGGTTTCGGGGTCGTTCCGGCCGCTCAGCAGGTCGAGGAAGATGGCGTTGGCGCGCGGATCGGCGCGCACCTCGTCCTTGATCAGCACGCTGTCGCGGTCGGCCTGGCGCATGGTGCTCGGCTCGATTTCGAGGCCGTTGGCCTCGGCGATCTGGAAGATCTCGACCAGCCGCACGGGATCCTGCCGGAACCAGTCATCCGATGGGGCGGCGATCCTGCCGCCGAATACGCGGTAGCCCTTGAGCATGCGCGGCCTGGCGTTGAAGCCGGCAAAGAAGCCGCTGCGAGTACGCTTCCTGTCGAACTGCTGGTCGAGCTGGGCCAGGAACACGCCGGTCAGCGAGCCGACCCGCTTGGCCTGCAGGAAATAGAACTGCATGAAGCGTTCGACCGCGCTCTTGCCCTCTCGGTCGCGGAACCGCATCCGCTCGGCGATCTGCTTCTGGAAATCGAAGGTCAGCCGGTCTTCGGGCCTGCCGGTCAGCTCGTGCAGGTGGCAGCGCACCGCCAGCAGGAACCCGTCGGCGCGGCGGAAGCCGTGGTATTCGGCCGGGGTCAGCAGCCCGGCATCGACAAGTTCGGCCGCGTTGCGCACGCGGTGGATATACTTGCCGATCCAGTACAGCGTCTGCAGGTCGCGCAGGCCGCCCTTCCCTTCCTTGACGTTGGGCTCGACGACATAGCGCGTGCCGCCCATCTTCTTGTGGCGCGCATCGCGCTCGGCCAGCTTTTCGGTGACGAACTGGCGCTCGCTGCCGGTGACGACTTCCGACCAGAACCGCGTTCGCGCCTCGTCGTACAGCGCCCGGTCGCCCCACAGGTACCGCGCCTCGAGCAGGGCGGTGCGGATGGTGAGGTCTTCTTTCGCCATGCGCACCATCTCTTCGGGCGTGCGGCTCGACTGGCCGACCTTGAAGCCGAGGTCCCACAGAAAATAGAGCATCGCCTCGGTCACCTGTTCGCACCAGGCGTTGCGGCGCGAGGGGTGGAGGAAAGCGATGTCGACGTCCGATTGCGGCGCCATCTCCGCCCGGCCGTATCCGCCGACCGCTAGGATGGCGAGCCGTTCGGAAGCCGAGCGGTTGGCGACCGGATAGACGTTGGCGGTGACGTGATCGAACAGCAGTCGCACGATCTGGTCGATCAGGAAGGCGTGCCCTGCCGTGATCTCGTGCCCGGCGCTCGGTCTGTCGATGAGGCGGGAGGACAGCTCGCTGCGCCCAGCCGCCAGCGCCTCGCGCATGAGCGCCAGTATCTCGGGGCGGGCCTTGTCGCCCTTTTCCGCAACCAGCGCCTCGATCGCCGCAGCGATGCTGCGCCGGTCGATGATCGCTCGCTGGCGGGGGACGCTCTTGCTTTTCAAGGCCGGGGTCTTCGGGCCGGAGCGTCAGGCGACATCGCGGTCGGCGTATTCCTTCGAATACTGTTCGCGCAGGGTGCGCTTGTCGACCTTCTGCGTGCCGAGACGCGGCAGGGTTTCCTCGGCCTGCCAGTACACCACCGGCTGCTTGAAGCTGGCCAGCCGGTCCTTGAGGAAATCGCGCAGGCCGGCCTCCGTCAGGCCCGTGCCCGGCTTGGGCAGGAAGACCGCGCCGACGATCTCGCCATAGCGTTCGTCGGGCAGGCCGAAGACCGAACATTCGGCGACGTCGTCATGGGCGTAGATCGCTTCCTCCACCTCGATGCAGGTGATGTTCTCGCCGCCGCGGATGATGATGTCCTTCTTGCGGTCGACGATATAGAGATAGCCATCCTCGTCGATCCGGCCGAGATCGCCGGTGCGGAAATACATGTCGTCGGTGAACGCCGCCTCGGTCGCTTCGGGATTGTTGTAGTAGCCGCGGAAGTTGCAGATCGAGCGCAGGCAGACCTCGCCGATCCCGCCCTGCGCCACGGGCTTGCCGCTGTCGTCGAGGATGGCAAGGTCCATCAGCGGGCGGCTCGGCTTGCCGGTGCTCGACGGCTTGGCGAGATAGTTCTCGTTGAAATTGCCGCAGCCTACGCCGTTGGTTTCGGTGAGGCCGTAGCCGAGCAGCGGGTTGCCGGTCGGAAAGGCGTCCTTGATCTTGGCGACATGCTCGACCGGGCGCGGCGCGCCGCCGGCCGCCCAGCCCGAGCACGACGAGACGTCGTATTTGTCGCGGTTGGGATGGGTCGCCATCTCGTAGGTCATCAGCGGCACGCCGGCGAAATAGCTGACCTTCTCGTCCTGGATCAGGCGCAGCGCCTCCTCGGCATCCCACTTGGGCATCAGCACCAGCTTGCGGCCCAGCGCATAGCTCTGCAGCAGCAGCGGCACTTCGCCGGTGACGTGGAACAGCGGCACGGCAAGCAGGGCGCAGGCCTGCGTCGTCGGCGCATCGCCGCTGCTGTCGAGATAGGTGAAGGCCATCAGCGACTGCAGCGCATAGCTCATGGCGCCATGGACCACGCCGCGGTGATCGGACCATGCACCCTTCGACCGCCCGGTCGAGCCGGAGGTGTAGAGGATGGTGCACAGATCGTCCGGTCCGACATCGAGCGGATTGATCGTCGCGGGATCGCCCCACACGTCCTTGAGCCCGTCGGCCGGATTGCAGTCGTGATCGAACAGCACCACCGTCGCCCCGTGATCGATGCCCTTCAGCCGCGCGGCGCGGCCGGCATCGGCGAACACCAGCTTGCATTCGACGAGGTCGATCGCGTCGGCCAGTTCCTCGCCGTTGGAGAACCCGTTGAGCAGCGTCGCGCAGCCGCCGGCCATGATGATGCCCATGTAGAGGACGATCCAGCTGGCTGAATTGCGGGCGGCGATGCCCACCCGGTCGCCGCGCATCACGCCGTGATCGTTCTTCAGCCCCGCCGCGACGGCCGTCGCCGCTGCCCAGGTCTCGCCGAAGGTCATCCGGCATCCGCCGTCGACCAGGAAGGTCGCGTCCGTGTGCTGGTTGCAATAGTGGGCGAAATAATGCGCCAGGCTGGGCGGAGCGTTCTTGAGCGCGGGCATCGGCGTGCCGTCACGGTCGAACATCACGGTTTCGGCGGGCGCACCTTCCGCGGTGAGCTTGTCCATGATGGCGTCGAGTGCAAGGTCGAGCTGGCTGGGCATTATTTCTGTCTCTCTCCGTCTGTGCGCATCGGACGCCTGTCCCTTCGGGGTTCCACCGGAACCCGGCCTGTGCCAAAGCCGACCATGAAGAGAAAAAGGGTCGCGCGCCTTTCCCGTCTGCGATCCGTGTAAGAGGGATTCCGCGTGCTGTCACTATTGGCCGAAACCGCCACCCAGCCGATCTACTGGTCCGAGCTCGGGCTGCGGCCCTATCTGTTCGATATCGGCGGTTTCCAGCTGCGCTATTATTCGCTGGCCTACATCTTCGGCCTGATCTTCGCCTACTGGCACCTGTCGAAGATGATCAAGGCGCCCGGCGCCCCGATGGGGCAGGCGCATGTCGACGACCTGTTCTTCTATTGCACGCTGGGCGTCATCCTCGGCGGGCGGCTCGGCTATGCGGCGTTCTACACCGGCGCGGGCACGACCAAGCCCAACATGTTCACGACCTTTACCCCGGGTGAAACCGTCAGCTGGGACCTGCTGCGCCTCTGGGACGGCGGCATGAGCTTCCACGGCGGGGTGATCGGCGTGCTGGTGGCGATCGCCTTCGTATCATGGCGCGGCGGGCTCAATTTCATGCGCGTGTGCGATTACGTCTCGGTCAACGTGCCGGTCGGCTACATGCTCGGCCGGATCGCCAATTTCATCAATGGCGAACTCTACGGACGCGCGACAGACGTGCCATGGGGCATGATCTTCCCGACCGGCGGCGACGTCGTGCGCCATCCGAGCCAGCTCTACCAGGCAGGGCTCGAAGGGGCGCTGCTCGGCATCGTCATGCTCGCGGTGTTCTGGAAGACCAAGGCACGCTGGCGGACGGGATTGATGGTTGGCATGTTCACGGTCGGCATGGGCGCGGGGCGCTTCATCAACGAATTCTTCCGCGAACCCGACGAGCAGCTGGCGCAGCGAGCGATCGAAACCGGGCTCAGCCAGGGGCAGTGGCTGTCCATCCCGATGATCCTCGTCGGCCTAGGGGTGATGATCTACGCGCTGACCCGCAAGCCGGGCGGCGGCGCGGCGAAGGCCGCGGCCTGAGGCGCGCGCGGAGCGGGCGATGCAGGACGCGAGCGACCCCGAGCGGGCCGATCTGGGCGAAATCTTCCGCCGCCTGATCCGCAACACCGGGCCGATCTCGCTCACCCAGTACATGGGCGAGAGCAACGCGCGCTATTACGACAGCCGCGATCCGCTGGGGCAGGGCGGCGATTTCGTTACCGCGCCGGAGATCAGCCAGATGTTCGGCGAGCTGATCGGACTGTGGCTGGCCGACATGTGGATCAAGGGCGGGCGCGACGAATACGTCCAGTATGTCGAGCTCGGTCCGGGCCGCGGGACTCTCGCCAAGGATGCGCTGCGCGCCGCCGCGAAATACGGCCTGCGCCCGCAGGTGCATTTCGTCGAAGCCTCGGGCGCCCTGCGCGAAGTGCAGGGTAAGGCCGTGCCCGAGGCGCGCTGGCACCACGATCTCTCGACCCTGCCGATGGACGTGCCCCTGCTGTTCGTCGCCAACGAGTTCCTCGACGCGCTTCCTGTGCGACAGCTCGTGCGCACCGGCGAAGGCTGGCGCGAACGCATGGTCGGGCTGGACGAAAGCGAGCGGTTCGTGCCGGTTGCCGGGGCGCGGCCGATGGACGCAGCGGTGCCGGCCGAATGGCAGGATGCGACAGCCGGCACGATCCTCGAAACCTGCCCCGGCGCGGCAGCGACGGTCTACGAAGTCGCCGGTCGCCTCGCCGACCAGGGCGGCGCGGCGCTGTTCGTCGACTACGGCCATGCAAGGCTCCAGCCCGGATCGACGCTGCAAGCGGTGCGGGCCCACCAGAAGGTCGACCCGTTCGCCGCGCCGGGCACGGCAGACCTGACCGCCCTGGTCGACTTCGAAACCCTGGCCCGTATCGCGCAGTCGCGCGAGGTCCGGCATATCGGCACCGCCGAACAGGGCGCATGGCTCCGCGCCTTGGGGATCGAGGCGCGGGCGCGGACGCTGGCCGACAAGGCACCGCATTATGCCGCCGAGATCCACGAGGCCATGAAGCGCCTTGTCGCGCCGGACCAGATGGGCAGCCTGTTCAAGGTCATGGGCCTCGCCAGTCCGCGCTGGCCGGGCGGCGCGGGTTTCAGCAGCGATTAATCCGTCGGGACGCAATCGGACGCTTGCAGGGCAAACCTGCCAACAGGGGAGATGACAATGAACCGGATACAGCTTGGCCTCGCGGCGCTCATGACAGCGGCTCTGGGGGCGGCTCCGGTCATGGCCCTTTTCGCGGCCCAGCCGATCGCGGGCCGCTGGATGACCAAGGAAAAGGATTCGGTCGTGACGATCGCTCCGTGCGGGGCGAGCATGTGCGGCCGGCTGACGCAATATCTCGTTCCGCCGCCGGGAGGCGCGGACCAGAAGGACGTCAACAATCCCGATCCGAAACTGCGCGGACGCAAACTTCTCGGCGTTGCCCTGCTATCGGGCTTCAAGGCCGATGGCGACGTCTGGCGCGGGACGATCTACGATCCGCGCAACGGCAAGAGCTACCGCTCGATCCTCCGCCGCAAGAGCGACGGTGTGCTTGAGGTGAAGGGCTGCATCGGCCCATTCTGCCAGGCGCAGAATTGGACCCGGGCGAAGTGAGCAGCCAGCGAAGCTGCACCATTTTCCGTTCGCCCTGAGCTTGTCGAAGGGCACGCACGCGTGCTTCGACAGGCTCAGCACGAACGATACATGGTTTAAACGAAAGCCGGCTTACAGCCCGATGCGCTCGGCAATCATGGCCGCGGCTTCGCCCGGCGTCATCTTCTTCTCGTCCGTGCGGTCCACCGCCAGATTGGCCTCGCGCATAAGCTCGACATCGATCTTTCCGAGCAGCGGTGCGATGGCCGCTTTCAGCCGCGCATCGCCGGCGCGCTGCGGCGACAGCATGACCATGGCGTCGTAGCTTGGCAGCGCGCCTTTCGGATCGGCGAGGATGACGAGATTGTCGGCCGCTATCCGCCCGTCCGAGGTGTAGGCGCTGATCACATCGGCGTCGCCCGACTTGAGCGCATCGTACATGAAGGTCGGGGCGAAATTGCGCTGCCGGAAGTCGAGGCCGTAGGCATCGCGCACGGCCTTCCACTCGGGCCGCTCGAACCATTCGGGATCGCCCCCCATCGTCATGCCTTTCCCCCGTGCACCGAGGTCGGCAATAGAGTTGAACTCGCCGAAAACCGCCTTCTCGCGCGGCATCGCCAGCGCATAGGCATTTTCGAACCCGAGCCGGCCCAGCACCAGCGTGCCGGTCTGCTCCGCCTCCCATTCCCTGATGATGCGGTACATCTCCTCGCGGCCGGGATTGTCGGTCCGCTTGAGGTTGTTGGTCCAGACCGTACCGGTGTAGTCGACAGAAATGTCGATCGCCCCGCTGGCGACCGCATTGTGGACTACGGCCGAGCCGAGCCCGTCGCGGTACTCGACGCGGTATCCTGCCCTTTCCAGCTGCGATCCGATCAGCCGGGCGAGGATGTATTGTTCGGAAAAGCTCTTGGCAGCGACTACTACCGTGTCGTCGCCGCGTGCCTGCCCCGGGCCGTAGAGGGTCCAGGCCGACACGAGGATACCCAGCGCCGCGATGGCCGACCCGCCCCACACCAGCGGCCTGCTGCGCACCGCGAAGCCGCGCTCGATGATCCCGAGCAGGCTGTCGGCTGCGATCGCCAGCATTGCGGAAGCGAGACAGCCGGCGAGCACCAGCGACCAGTTCTGCGTCTGCAAGCCGGCGAAGATCGGGTCGCCGAGGCTCGGCGCGCCGATGGTGGTGGACAGCGTCGCCGCGCCGATGGTCCAGACGGCGGCGGTCCTGATCCCGGCCATGACGTAGGGCGCGGCAAGCGGCGCCTCGACCAGCCGCAGTTTCTGCCAGGCGCTCATGCCCACCGCATCGGCAGCCTCGAGCACGCCTGGCGCCATGTTCTCGCGCGCCGTCACCGCATTGCGCAGCATCGGCAGCAAGGCATAGAGCGTCAGCGCCAGCAGCGCCGGCAGGAAGCCCAGGATCGGCAGGCCTTCCCCGAAAACTGCGCGAAGCGACAGCAGGATGGGGAAGAACAGCGCCAGCAAGGCCAGGGCCGGGATGGTCTGGACGAGGCTCGCAAGCCCCAGGGCGACCCGGCGCACTGCGGCGCTGCGCCCGGCCCAGACTGCCAGGGGCAAGGCGATGAGCACGGCGAGACCGATGGCGCTGGCTGCCAGCAGCACATGCGCTGCCAGCTTGTCTCCGAGGTCGCCCAGGGCGGTCCAGATGTCGCTCATCGTTCCAGCTCGGCCAGCGCGGCCGCCTGTGCCCGCGGCACGGCGACGAGCCCTTGCGCCACATCGCCGCCGGCGCCGGAGAGAAGCGCACGCGGCGTTTCGTCGGCGACGATCCGGCCGCGCTCCATCACCAGCACACGGTCGGCCAGCAGCAAGGCTTCGGCCATGTCGTGCGTGACCATGATGCTGGTGAGGCCCAGGTCGTCGTGCAGCGCGCGGACCCTGCGGCCGAGCCCGTCGCGGGTGACCGGATCGAGCGCGGCGAAGGGTTCGTCCATCAACAGCAGGCGCGGCCCACCGGCCAGCGCACGAGCGACGCCGATCCGCTGGCCCTGCCCGCCCGACAGCTCGTGCGGCATGCGCGTCGCAAAGCCCTCGTCGAGCCCGACCAGCGCCAGCAACTCGGCGATCCGCGCTGCGGGCAGCGTCTCGCCGGCCAGCCGCGGACCGATGGCGATATTGCGCGCGACGTCCATATGCGGAAACAGTCCGATCGACTGGAACACGTAGCCGATGGCGCGGCGCAGGTCCTGGAGCCGGCGGCCGCGCACGTCGGTGCCTTCGAACAGCACGCGCCCGGCGCTCGGTTCGACCAGCCGGTTGACGGTCTTGAGCAGCGTGGATTTGCCCGAACCGGATTCGCCGATGACGGCGACGAAGCTCCCCGGCGCGATGTCCAGGGTGACATCCGCCACCGCGCGCACTTGCCCGAAGTCGCGCGTGAGGCCCTCGAAACGGACAGTCGGATGGGCGGCCCCGGTCATGGCAGGATGCAGGTCGCCGCGATCATCCGGGCGCGGCGCGCCGCTCAATCCTCGAGCGAGGCGAGCGGGATGGTCAGGTCGACCTCGAGCCCCTCGGGCAACCAGCGATGCTCGATCGCTCCGTTCAGTTGCGACTGCACGCTCATCCGCAGCAGACGCGATCCGAACCCTTCGTCCGCAGGCGGCTTCACCGGCGGTCCGCCGCGCTCGCGCCAGCAGATGCGGACCGATCCTTCCAGCGTCTCCAGCGTCACCAGGATTTTGCCGTCGGGCACCGACAGGGCGCCATATTTCGCCGAATTCGTCGCCAGTTCGTGGAACACCAGCGCCATCGGCGTGGCGGCGCGCGTGGCGACGTTGACCCTGTCGCCTTCGACCTCGATCTGGCTGCCGTCTCCGCGTCCGTAGGGCGACGTCAGGATCGCCAGCAGGCCGCGGAGGCTGGTATCGGTCGCCGCGCGCAGCGGCATGACGTAATCCTGCGCCCGGCCGAGTGCACGCACCGTCTCGCTGAGGTCGGCGGCAAAGGCCTTCGCCTCGGGCACTTCGCGGCTGCGCAGCGAGATGAGCCCGTTGATCACGGCGAAAATATTCTTGATCCGGTGCGCCAGCTCGCGCGCGAGCAGCTCCTGCCGCTCGCCCTCGCGGTGGCTGTCGTCGATATCCGTCAGCGTGCCGAACCAGCGCGCATTGCCGGGATCGTCGCCCGAGGGCACCGCGCGCGACAGGACCCAGCGCCACGTCCCGTCGGCTTGGCGAAGCCGCCATTTATCCTCGAATTCGGAGACGCTGGCGACCGCTGCGCCGAATTTCTCGACCGATGCGTCCCAGTCGTCAGGGTGAACGAAATGCTTCCATTCTTCGACGGTACTCGGCGGCTCGCTACCGGTCGCTTCGCGCCAGCGCGCGTTGAAGCGGTCGAAGCTCAGATCGGGCGCGGCCGACCAGGCGATCGTCGGCACGCTGTCGAGCATGAAGCGCAGCTGGCGATCGGCCGCTTCCTTGGTCTTCACCCCGCGCAAGGCGCCGCGCTGCGATTCGAGACGGCGCATGACCGCGGAAGCGAGGACGGTGAGCCCTTCGGTCTGGAAGTCGTCGAGGCCCTCGGGGCGCGGAACCTGGTCGATCACGCATAGCGAGCCGAGCGGAGCGCCTTCCGCCGTGATCAGCGGCGCGCCGGCATAGAAGCGAATGCCTGGGCCGCCCGTAACCAGCGGATTGTCGGCGAACAGCGGATCGCGGCTGGCGTCGGGCACCACCAGCGGGGCATGGCCGAGCATGGCATGGGCGCAAAAGCTGGTTTCGCGCGGCGTCTCGCTCACATCGAGGCCGAGGCCCGCGAGGAAACGCTGCCGATGTTCTTCGACGATCGAAACCAGCGCGATCGGCGTATTGCACAGCCGCGCGGCGAAATTGGCGATCCGGCCGAGTTCCTCGTCGCCGTCGAGGCTGTCGACCCCGAAGCTCGCCAGCACCGACAGGCGCGCGCCGTCGTCGCAATAAGCCGGTGCAGGCGGCGTGGCCTGGGGCCACAGAGGCGGGGCGAAACTCTTCATGGTCGGAAAATGCGCAAATGCCACGCAGTCCGGCCGAACTCAAACAATTGTTTCTTGTGCATCGGCGTTCCTGCGGACGATTTCATATGCAACCGGTTTGCGCGCCTCGCACAGCTTGCTATGCGCCGTCGCCAAGGAGACTTGCAGCCATGCGCGCCACCCCCGATTTCGATTTCCAGCTGGGCGATGCCGCGACGATGATTCGCGACACGGTCGCCCGCTTCGCCGACGAACAGATCGCGCCGCTGGCCGAACGTGCCGACCGGGATGACTGGTTCCCGCGCGAGGAGCTGTGGACCGCCATGGGAGAGCTCGGCCTGCACGGGCTGACGGTCGAGGAAGAGTGGGGCGGACTGGGTCTCGGCTATCTCGAACACGTCATCGCGGTCGAGGAGGTCAGCCGCGCTTCGGCCAGCATCGGCCTGAGCTACGGCGCGCATTCTAACCTCTGCGTCAACCAGATCCGCCGCTGGGGCAATGACGAGCAGAAAGCCAAATACCTGCCCAAGCTGATTTCGGGCGAGCATGTCGGCAGCCTCGCCATGTCCGAGGCCAGCGCCGGATCGGACGTCGTCTCGATGAAGCTCAAGGCCGAGGCGGTTCAGGGCGGCTACGTCCTCAACGGCACCAAGTTCTGGATCACGAATGCGCCTTATGCCGATACGCTGGTGGTCTATGCCAAGACCGACGGCAGCGCGGGCAGCCGTGGGATCACCGCCTTCCTGATCGAGAAGGACGATGCCGGATTCTCGATCGGCCAGAAGATCGACAAGATGGGGATGCGCGGTTCGCCTACGGCGGAACTGGTTTTCGATGACTGCCACATTCCCGAGGACCGGATCATGGGCCCGCTGAACGGCGGCGTCGGCGTGCTGATGAGCGGCCTAGATTACGAGCGCGTGGTGCTCGCCGGGCTCCAGCTCGGCATCATGCAGGCCTGCCTCGACACGGTCATTCCCTACCTTCGCGAACGCAAGCAGTTCGGCAAGCCCATCGGCGCGTTCCAGCTGATGCAGGCGAAGGTTGCCGACATGTATGTCGCGCTGCAATCGGCGCGCGCCTACACCTATGCGGTTGCCAAGAGCTGCGACGCGGGCCAGACCACCCGCTTCGATGCCGCAGGCGCGATCCTGCTCGCGAGCGAGAACGCCTTCCGCGTCGCGGGCGAAGCGGTTCAGGCGCTTGGTGGGGCAGGCTACACCAAGGACTGGCCGGTCGAGCGCTACCTGCGCGACGCGAAGCTGCTCGACATCGGCGCTGGAACCAACGAGATCAGGCGCATGCTGATCGGCCGCGAACTGATCGGGGCGACAGGATGAGGCGCAGAAATGCAATATGAAGCCTATGCAAGTCTCGCACCGGGGGATGCCACGCTGACGGCGGGCCGGATGAGGGAGCAACCGGCACTGATGTCGGACGCTATCGAATTCGGACGACTGGCACGATCGGAAGAGCGAATGGATTCAGCGCTCTTCCCGAAAAGGTTCGACGTCAAGTTGGGAGAGTATCGCGAGCACCACTACGGGCGGTGGCCGGACTTGTTTCCGTTCGTAGGTCTCTGGATTGTGTCGGAACGCTTCGCGAATGTCATGACGTCGTTCGTGACCGGAGGAGGCGAATTCGTCCCTGTCGAAATGAACGATTTCGACACTTCGAAACCTATGCCGGGGCGCTGGTTCCTATGGCAGCTGTGTGCTCGTAAAATGGCTCTCGAGCCAGACTCTTCGCGCAACATCTTTCCGGTTGGCGAAGGAAGGCATGTCCATGCCGGCATTTCGGATGGCGATCTGGTCCTGAAGTCCGATTTGCTTGCGGGAGCCGACATCTGGACCGATCCCCAGCTGCAAGATATCATGTTTCTTTCCGCCGATCTTAGCGAAGCCCTTCGGTCGGCAGGTCTGGCAACGCATGAGGCGGGAATTGGAGATTTGAAGGGCTGTACTGTCGAGAGGGGCAGATGACCATTTTGACCCGTACCGCCAATATCAATCGCAAATGCACCGGGGCTTCGGGATGAGCGACGAAGACTACGTCTACGACGAGGACAGCGGGGCGGGCTACACCACCGACTGGCCGGTCGAACGCTACATGCGCGACGCCAAGCTGCTCGACATCGACGCGGGGACCAACGAGATCCGCCGCATGCTGATCGGCCGCGAACTGATCGGGGCGGCGGGATGAGCGACGACCGAAAGCCCCACTTTCGTTTCAATCCGAACGCCTACAATCCGGGGCGGGTTTTTGAAAAGTCTGATGAAATCTGCGAGGTCTGCGATCGTCCGTGCGAATGGAAATACACCGGCAGCATCTACGATCAAAAAAACCCTGTCTCCTGCGCGAGCTGTATCGCGGACGGGAGTTTGGAACGGTTCGCAGATAGCAAATGGTTCGGCCTTCACGACATTTCGATGGAAGAGGCCGATCCTGAACTTGAACGAGAAGTGATGTGCCGCACGCCCGGCGTAGCGTGTTTCAATCCCTATGATTGGCCTGTCATAGAAGGGGTGCCACTGGCTTTCCTGATGTATGGCGACGAAGACTCAGAACTGTGGAACGATTTGTCCGTACGAGAAGAGGTCAAGCGAGCCTTTGGGGATTCGCCGTGGGACGGAAAAAAGCCCGGGGCGTACGTATTGTTGTTCAAGCAGATCGACGGCCACGAGTACCGCGCCGTAGTCGATCCCGATTGAGGCCCATCAAATGACCGCTCACGTTCTCACCACCAAGCTCGACCGCGAAACCGTCGAAGCCAAAGCCCGTTTGCAGCACAACAAGGGTCTCGCCGATGCCTTGCGCGCCAAGGTCGCCGAGGCGGCGCTGTTCGGACCGGAGAAGCATCGCGAGCGGCATGTCAGTCGCGGCAAGCTGCTGCCGCGCGCGCGGGTTGAGCGCTTTTCCGGGCGGCAGGTGATGATCGTCGCCAACGATCCCACCGTGAAGGGCGGCAGCTATTACCCGATGACGGTCAAGAAGCACCTGCGCGCGCAGGAGATCGCGCAGGAGAACAAACTGCCGTGCATCTACCTCGTCGACAGAGGCGGGGCTCCACGCCCATGATTGATCTCGCATCCTGGATCGAGGAAAGCGCTCCGCCCAGCTTGGGTGAAGCGAAGATTGCCGAGTGGGAAGCTCGCAACAGGGTTCATCTTCCAACCCCTTTGCGCGAAGTGCTCCTCCACCGTGACGGCGGGAATTTGCGTTGCCAAATCGAATTCAGCTTCTCCGATACAGATTTTTCAGGTGGGATAGAAGGGGTCTGTATTGGCAGAATTCTCGGACTGGCCGAGCATCCGCACGGATGGATACAAAGGGTCACCGAATGGCTTGTTGACATCGAGGTGAGCCTGGCGGGCGTTCCTGAATCCATGTTTATATTTGCCGATAATTGGGATGGAAATGCGATCACATTCGACAGCCATTCCGGAGAGGTCGGCTTAATCGAGATCGAGACAGCCGGTAGCCATTTCCGCGACCCCGAGACGTATTCTCCGCTCGCCAAGAACCTCTACGCCTTTCTTGCCAATCCAACTGCCTTCGATTGACACGGTGCTCTTTCCATTCCGCACCGCAAAGCGTGACCACAAATGATCGAACCGTCAAAATGAGCGACGAAGACTACGTCTACGATGAGGACAGCGGCGAGTGGCTGCCGGCTTCGGAGCTTGCCGACAGGCAAGCGGCGGCGAGCGCGGTCGAGGTCCGCGATGCGGTCGGCAATCTGCTGGCCGATGGCGACCAGGTGACGCTGATCAAGGACCTCGAGGTCAAGGGTGCGGGTCAGACGCTCAAGCAGGGCACATTGATCAAGTCGATCCGGCTGACCGGCGACGCGCAGGAAATCGATTGCAAATATCCCGGCATCAAGGGCTTGGTCCTGCGCGCCGAATTCGTAAGGAAGCGCTGACGTGACTGCACCCGTTCTCACCACCAAGCTCGACCGCGAGAGCGCCGAGGCCAAGGCGCGGTTTGCGCGCAACAAGGGCCTTGCCGACGACCTGCGCGCGCGTGTCGCCGAGGCGGCGCTGGGCGGCCCGGAGAAGCATCGCGAGCGGCATGTCAGCCGCGGCAAGCTGCTGCCGCGCGAGCGGGTGGAGCGACTGCTCGATCCGGGCTCGCCCTTCCTCGAGATCGGCCAGCTCGCCGCCAACGGGATGTACGAAGGCGACGTCTCGGGCGCCTCGATGATTTGCGGCATCGGCCGCGTCTCGGGACGGCAGGTGATGATCGTCGCCAACGACCCCACCGTGAAGGGCGGCAGCTACTACCCGATGACGGTCAAGAAGCACCTGCGCGCCCAGGAAATCGCGCAGGAGAACCGCCTGCCGTGCATCTACCTCGTCGACAGCGGCGGGGCGAACCTGCCTTACCAGGCCGAGGTCTTCCCCGACCGTGAGCACTTCGGGCGGATTTTCTTCAACCAGGCCAATATGTCGGCGCTCGGCATCCCGCAGATCGCCTGCGTGATGGGCAGCTGCACCGCGGGCGGGGCCTATGTGCCCGCTATGTCCGACGAGACCGTGATCGTGCGCGAACAGGGAACGATCTTCCTCGCCGGACCGCCGCTGGTAAAGGCCGCGACGGGCGAGGAGATTTCGGCGGAGGATTTGGGTGGCGGCGACCTTCATGCGCGCAAGAGCGGTGTGGTCGACCACCTCGCCGAGAACGACGAGCATGCACTGACGATCGTGCGCGATATCGTATCGCACCTCCAAGGTCCGTTCGCCCTGAGCCTGTCGAAGGGCGAGAGCGCGGCGCTGGGGGGCTTCGACAAGCTCAGCCCGAACGGGATGCGGGAGCCAAGGCCTCCCAGGTTCGACGCCGAGGATCTCTACGCGCTCATCCCCGACGACGTGCGCGCGCCCTACGATGTCCACGAGGTCATCGCCCGGATCGTCGACGGCAGCGAGTTCCACGAGTTTAAACCGCTCTACGGAGGCACGCTCGTCTGCGGCTTCGCGCACATCTGGGGCATGCCGGTGGCCATCCTCGCCAACAACGGCGTGCTGTTTTCCGAAAGCGCGCAGAAAGGCGCACATTTCATCGAGCTCGCCTGCCAGCGGCGCGTGCCGCTGCTGTTCCTCCAGAACATCTCGGGCTTCATGGTCGGCGGCAAGTACGAGGCCGAAGGCATCGCCAAGCACGGCGCCAAGCTGGTGACGGCCGTCGCCACTGCCACCGTGCCCAAGGTCACCGTGGTCATCGGCGGCAGCTTCGGCGCGGGCAATTACGGCATGTGCGGGCGCGCCTACTCCCCCCGCTTCCTGTTCACTTGGCCCAACGCGCGCATCAGCGTGATGGGCGGCGAGCAGGCGGCATCGGTCCTCGCCACGGTCCACCGCGACTCAGACAGCTGGACGCCCGAACAGGCCGAGGCCTTCAAGGCTCCGATCCGCCAGAAATACGAGGACGAGGGCAATCCCTACTACGCCACCGCCCGCCTGTGGGACGACGGGGTGATCGACCCGGTTCAGACGCGCGACGTGCTCGGCCTGGCCTTCGCCGCCACGCTCGAGGCTCCGATTGCCGAAAGGCCTGCCTTCGGGGTTTTCCGTATGTAGCAAGGGCTTGCCCGGAGGGGCGAGCGGAACGGCGGGCCGGTTCGCGCGTAGTCTTTCTACCGTGGGGGTTGGGCGGATACGTTTGGAGACGATCCGTGGATCAAGCCCTCTTGCCGGCCATTGCGGCCGTCCTCGTACTGTTGATCGCGCTCGCGGTCTTCCTCACTTTCCGCAAGCGGCGGACCGACCATCTGCGCGACCGCTTCGGCGACGAATACGACCGGACGGTCGAGGTTGCCGGTGGCAAGTCGAAAGCGGAAGTCGCGCTGGCCGAGCGCGAGAAGCGCGTCGAAGCGCTTACCATCCGCCCGCTGACGGCTGCAGAATTCGAAAGCTATTCCGGCGAATGGCGCGACGTGAAGGCCCTGTTCGTCGACAGCCCCGCCGAAGCGGTGTTGCGCGCCGACCGCACGCTTGCCGGCATGATGAAGACCGTCGGCTATCCGATGGCCGATTTCGACCGGCGTTACGAAGACCTGACCGTCAATCACGCCGATTTCGCCCTGCATTACCGCGAAGCGCATACGCTGGTCCACCGCACCAACGATGCCGGCGTTTCGACCGAAGATCGCCGCCAGGCGATGCAGCATTTCGAAGCGCTGTTCGACCATCTGACCCATGACGCGGAGCGGGCAGGTAGCCCCGTACAGGTCGCATCCGCTGCGCCGGCACCGGTCGTCGGCGAAAGCGCGGCACCGGTGGAAGCCGGCACCATCACCCATATCGAACGTGTCTGAATACTGAAGAAAAGGACAAGACAATGAAAAGAAGCTACATTCTCATGGCTATCGCCCCTATCGCCATGGTGGCTGCGTGCAGCAACGAAGCCGACACTGTCGATACCGAAGATACGGCGGCTGCGACCACCGACACCGGCTCGGGAACCGCATCGACCGATGCGGCCGCCGAAGCGAGCGCACCGGCAACACCGAAGAAGCTCGGCGAAGCGGGCGATTTCTCGGGCACCTACACCCTCGCCGGCGCGGACGGCAAGACGACGCAGGTGACGCTCGATTCCGCCGCCGGAACCTACAGCTACACGGGCGCCAATGGCGAGCCGATGACCGGGCGCTACACGGTCGACAAGGATGGCTATCGCTTCATCATCAACGACTTCTATGGTCGGCCCGGATATTTCGTGATGTCCGACGGCGCGCTGATCCGCCTGCCGCTGGACGCGACCCTGCAGGGCGACGACATTACCGTGACCGGCGAACGCTACACGCGCGATACCGCGCAGTTCTCGCGCGAGCCCGAGCTCGGCAGCCCCGTGGTTCCGGAAGACATGGTCCAGCGCGAAGGCCAGTAAGGTCGAAAAACGCATGCAGGAGGGCGGTCCGCACGGGCCGCCCTCTCGCTTTTGCGGGACAATGCGCTAGAACGCGAAGGGAGAGGAGCCAGCATGTCCGACGGGCGACCGTACCGCGCACCGCGCACGCCATCACTTCTGTCGCGCATCGTGCGCCGGATCATCATGGCGATCTATCGTATCAAGGGCTGGAAGATCGACGGCGGACTGCCCAAGGATTTGCGCAAATACGTCATCGCCGGCGCCCCGCATTCCTCCAACTGGGACTTCGTCTTCTTCACCGGCGCCACCGCCGAAGAGGGTGTCGAGCCGAGTTTCATGGGCAAGCACACGCTGTTCCAGGGCATCATGCGCAATTTCATGTTCGACATGGGCGGCATCCCCGTGGATCGCCGCAAGCGCGCCAATGTGACCCAGCAGGTGGCGGAAGAGTTCGCGAAGCGCGACCATCTGGCGCTGGTGATCGCGGCCGAAGGAACGCGCAGTTCCGACGGAACCTGGAAATCCGGTTTCTACACCATCGCCCGCGCCGCCGGCGTTCCGATCGTGCCTGCCTGGGTCGATAACGAGACCAACACGCTCGGCTTCGGGCCGCCGATCAGCGCAGAGGCCAGCTATGGCGAAGTGCTGACCCAGATCGCTGCCTTCATGCGGTCCAAACTGCCCGACTATGGACGCTACAAGGTGCTGGAGGCGCAGGCTGCCGAGGTGCTGGCGCAGGAACGGATGGCGGAGGCCGCCGAATGATCGAGGCTTTGCTGGTCAATGCGGGCGTGCTGCTGGCGGCGACGCTGGTGATGTGGACGATCGCCGTGAAGATTCACGACGCGTCGATCGTCGACAGCTATTGGGGCGGCGGAATGGCGCTGATGGCGGCGGTCAGCTGGTTGCAGCTTGCCGAGCCGGGAGTTGCCGCGAACGTGCTCGCGCTGATGGCGATCGTCTGGGGCGTGCGGCTGGCGCTGCATATCCTCACGCGCTGGCTGAAGGAGGGCGAGGACCAACGCTACAAGCGGATCATGAGGAAGGCACGCGAGAACGGCACCTTCGCCTTCACCGCGCTGACCAAGGTGTTCCTCGGGCAGGCGGTGCTGTTGTTCGCGGTCTGCTCGCCCGCGCAGGTCGGCATCCTTGCAAGCGAGGCGCCGGCACCGCTGGCCCCGCTAGCCTTTGCCGGTATCGCGCTGTGGGCGATGGGCATGTTCTTCGAGACCGTCGGCGACTGGCAGCTGCGCGTCTTCAAGAACGACCCCGCCAACGAAGGCAAAATCCTCGATACCGGGCTGTGGCGCTTTACCCGGCACCCCAATTATTTCGGCGATGCCTGTGTCTGCTGGGGCATCTGGCTGGTCACCGCCTCGATCGGCTGGGACCTGGCGCTCTATACCCTGATCGGGCCGGTGTTCCTGACCTTCACCCTCACCAGATGGTCGGGCGCGGCGCTGACCGAACACGGGATGAAGAAGAAACGCGGCGACGCCTATGCCGACTACATCGCCCGGACCAGCGCCTTCATTCCATGGCCGCCCAGGAAAAACTCCGTATCGAAATCCTCCTGAACCGTCCTCTGCTTGTCGCTTTTGGGGTTTAACACGGCTGCCATACCCCTACATGAGCAAAGGATCGCTTAGGGAGGCGAACGGTGAGTGAGAAGGACATCCTCGAGGAACGCCGCCGCATGGTGCGCGCCGCCATGGAGGTGATGGAGCGGCGCGGCGAGGAAGTCGACCGCAGCAAGCTCGCGACCGAACTCGGCGTCGCGCGTGCCCGCGTCGAGGCGGTCTTTCCCGAGGAAGACGACCTGCGAGAGGCAATCACCGGTGAATGGTTCGCGCCCAAGCTGGCGGTGATGGACGAAGTCATGGCGAGCGAACTGCCGCCGCGTCGCAAGATGTACGAATTCTTCGCCCGGCGCTTCGTCCTGCTGCGCCAGCAGTATCGCGACGATCCGGCCACCTTCAATTTCTACATCGAGCTGGGCGAGCGCTATTTCGAATATGCCCGGTCCTATATCGACCTCGCCGACCATTACCTGTGCGAACTGGTGGCAGAGGCCCAGGCCGACGGGCATTTCGAAGGCCTGTCGATCAACGAAACCATGTCGCTGATCAACCAGACGGTCGTCTGCTATATCCAGCCCTACATGATCGCGATGATCACCGACCGGCTCAGCGAGGAAAAGCTCGCCCGCATCATCGATACGCTGTTCGACGGGCTGTCTGCCAAGGACCGCGGCGCCATGGGTATCGCGGGCCTCCGCGCCGCCAGCTAGAGCGCCTCGGCCGCAGCGAAGCCGCTTGCCCCCCTACAAGGCTAAAGAGTCTGGGCAGCGGCGAACCCGCTTGCCCAGGCCCACTGGAAATTATAGCCGCCGAGCCAGCCGGTGACGTCGACCGCCTCGCCGATGGCATGCAGGCCCGGAACCTTTTTCGCCTCCATCGTCTGGCTGGAAAGCTCTGCCGTGCTGATCCCGCCGGCAGTCACTTCGGCCTTGGCGAAGCCTTCGCTGCCATTGGGGCGAAACTCCCACCGCGCCAGCCGCTCCTGCGCCCGGCGGAGCGCCTTGTCGGCGATGCCCTGCAGCGGGCCAGACAGTCCGAGACGTTCGGCCAGCACGCCGGCCAGTCGCTCGGGCATGTATTCGCGCAGGATCGCGGTCGCGGTCGCGTTGGGCGTCGCCGCCTTGCGCGCCACCAGCCAGTCGCCTCGCTCGCCGGGACAGAAATCGAGCCACACCGCCTCGCCCGCCTTCCAGTAGCTCGAGGCCTGCAGGATCGCCGGGCCCGACAATCCGCGATGGGTCAGCAATGCGGCCTCGGCGAAACTCGCCTTGCCGGCCCGGGCGATCACGTCGCTGGCGACACCCGACAATTCGCGGAACAGCACATCCTCTCCGCCCAGCGTCAGCGGCACCAGCGCAGGGCGCGGCTCGACCACCTTGAGCCCGAACTGCCGCGCCAGCCGATAGGCGTAATCGCTCGCCCCCATCTTGGGGATCGAGGGGCCACCGGTCGCGATGACGAGCCTGTCGGCAGTGTAGGCCTCAGCCGATGCCATCACCGCGAAGCGTCCTCCATCGCGGACGACTTCGGTCACATCCTGCCCGGTCACGATGGTGACATCGCCTTTCGCGCACTCGTCCAGCAGCATTTCGACGATCTGCTTCGACGAGCCATCGCAGAACAGCTGGCCCAGCGTCTTTTCGTGCCAGGCGATGCCATGGCTTTCGACGAGGGCGAGGAAGTCGCGCGGCGTGTAGCGTCGCAAGGACGACTTGGCGAAGTGCGGATTGGCGGAAAGATAGTTCTCGGGCCCCGCACCGATATTGGTGAAATTGCACCGACCGCCGCCGGAGATGAGGATCTTTTTCCCCACCGCCTCGGCCCGTTCCAGCACCAGCACCCGTCGCCCGCGCTGTCCGGCCTGCGCCGCGCAGAACAGCCCCGCCGCCCCGCCGCCGAGGATGATGGCGTCGTATCCGGATGGCGGGGAGGTCAATGCAGGCTGGCGCTGCGCTGCTCGGACAGGATGCCCCAGCCCGCGAGGAACAGCCCGGCCACGAGCGGACCGACGACGATGCCGGAGATGCCTGCCACCGCGATCCCGCCCAGCGTGGTGACGAGGATGATCCAGTCCGGAATACCCGTGTCGCGACCGACGAGGATCGGCCGCAGGGCATTATCGACGAGGCCGATCACCGCAACGCCGGAGACTATGACCACGATCCCCTGCCAGATCGCCCCGGTCGCAAGCAGCCAGATGGCGGCAGGAATCCACACGATCGCCGGACCGATCGCCGGCAGCAGCGAAAACACCGCCATCAGCACCCCGAAAATCGCCACCGAAGGAAGGCCTGCGATCCAGAAGGTGATCGCGCCGAGCAATCCCTGCGCGACCGCGACGATGCCCGATCCCTTGATCGTGGCGCGGACGATGGCGACGAAGCGCTCGGTGAGCTGCGCCGAGATCGACGGCTCCAGCGGCAGGGCGCGGATGACCGCCGCAGCGACCTCGCGGCCGTCGCGCAGCAGGAAATAGGTCACGTAGAGCCCGACGCCGAAGGCCAGTACCCCGCTCAGGGCACTGCCGCCGATGGCGACCGCGCGCTGGGCGATCATGCCGGCGCTTTCCGTGATGAGATCCTGGATGCGCGCCTGCACATTGGCGAAATCGCCGAGACCCTCGCTCCGCAGCGAAAGGCGCAGCCGGGCGGGGAGGGCATCGAAAATCTGCCTGAACCAGGCCGCGATATCGATCTCGCCGCGCTGGAACGCAGCGAGGATCAGCCCCGCCTGCTCGACCACGATTCCGGCGAGCCAGATTGCCGGCAGGAGCACCGCGAACAGGATCACCAGCAGTGTCGCGAGGGCGCACTGGTTGGGACTGTCCGGACGCTTGAGCAGGAACCAGCGATAGAGCGGCTGGAACATGATCGCGGCCAGCGCGGCCCACAGGATCGGTATGATGAAGGGCCAGGCGACGTAGACCAGGGCCAGCGTGATGAGCGCCAGAAACAGGAGAAAACCGTGCCGTTCGATATCGGCGCGCGGCGGCAACTGGCTCATCTGCAATCCTTCCTGTCAGCGCGAATCCCTGGGGCTGACCAAGAGCGCATAGCGCAAGCTTGCGCCGAGCATCAGTGCCGCGAGCGCGATGATCGCACCTGCCCACAACCAATGCGGCAAGAGCAGGTATTCCTCGATCGCTCCCGTGTCGGAAAGCTGCGCGCGTCCGCCGATCACCGCGCTTTCCGTGAGAAGATAGCCCCACTGCTGAAACATGCTGAGCGCCGCCTGCAGGCCGAGGAACTGGAGTGCGAACCGTTCCATCCAGGGTTTGCCGCGCACGGCGATGACGGCCAGCAGCACGGCAATGCCGGGTAGCACGATCCAGCCGACGAGCGAGCGCACCCAGATCAGCGTCGACAGCACCAGAACCGCGGCGAGACCCAGCAAGACCGGCTTCCACAGCCGCGCGTGGGGCGAGGCAAGGATCAGGCCCGACCCGACGATCGCCGGGCCGATCGGTCCGGCCGCAGCTATCGCGGCATGGGCGAAGCGGCCGGCATCCGGTGCGAAGGCATATTGCGCGTAACCCGACCCGTCGGGCAGTAGCACCAGACGCTCGAAATCGAACCCCAGCAGCATCGCCATGAGCCCGTGGCCCATCTCGTGAAACCACGTACCGAGCATCATGAAGGGATAGAGCACCGTCGGCCCGAACGGCACATGGGGCAGCACCAGCAGCGCGCCCGCCGCCAGCCCGAGATACCTGAGGTGGTCGTGCCGCGAAGCGGCGGCGAGGGAGGTGGTCATGATCGATAGCTCTCCTGCGCTGACGAGCAGGTGATATATCTACACAACACACCTTGATCCAGCATTTACGCGTCGAGGCTGGCCACGCTCAAAGCCCGATGCCCGAATTGATGGCGTCAGACGTCGAGATTGGCGACATTCAGCGCATTGTCCTGGATAAACTCTCGGCGCGGTTCGACCACGTCGCCCATCAGCCGGGTGAAAATCTCGTCCGTTACATCGGCGTCTTCGACCTTGACCTGCAGCAGCACGCGCGCCTCGGGGTCGAGCGTGGTCTCCCACAGCTGTTCGGCGTTCATTTCGCCGAGGCCCTTGTAGCGGGCGATCGACAGGCCCTTGCGCCCAGCGGCCAGGATCTGGTCGAGCAGCTGGGTCGGACGGCTGATCGCGCCATCGCCGCTGGCGATGACGACCCCGGTTTCTTCGCCGTCGGCCTCATCGACCGGTTCGGCCTCGACCGCATCGGCACTCACCCGCGTCAGGCGCGAGGGGTGGACGTAGGCTTCTGCCTGCTCGCTCGCCAGCTTGTGCAGCTTGCGCGCCTCGGCGCTATCGACGAATTTGGCCTCGATCTCGTGGACGTCGGTCACCCCGCGCCACAGCCGGTCGAAGCGGACGCTTCCGTCCTCGCGCAGCTGGCCTGTCCACCGCGCGTCTTCGTCGCCAGCCTCGAGGCGCTGCGCGGCAAGCTGGAGCGCCTGCCGGCGAGTGGCAGCATCGAGTTCCGGATCGAGCGCGCCCGACAGCGCCATCTGTTCGATGATGCCGGTGTCGTATTTGCGCGGCACGAAGGCCATCAAATTGCGGATGCGCAGCGCGTGATCGACCAGCACCCGCAAATCGCCGTCGGCGCGCGAGCCGCCGGTGGTTTCCAGCATGCGGCCCTGCAAACCGGCATCGACCAGGTAACGGTCCAGCGCCGCCTGATCCTTCAAATAGACCTCGCTGCGGCCCTTGCTGACCTTGAACAGCGGCGGCTGGGCGATGAACAGGTGTCCGGCCTTGACGATCTCGGGCATCTGCCGGTGGAAGAAGGTCAGCAGCAGGGTGCGGATATGCGCGCCATCGACGTCGGCGTCGGTCATGATCACGATCTTGTGATAGCGCAGCTTGTCGAGGTTGAACTCGTCGCGCAGGCCGGTGCCCATGGCCTGAATCAGCGTGCCGACTTCCTTGGAACTGATGATCCGGTCGAACCGGGCGCGCTCGACATTGAGGATCTTGCCCTTCAGCGGCAGGATCGCCTGCGTCTTGCGGTCGCGGCCCTGCTTGGCCGAGCCGCCTGCCGAGTCGCCCTCGACCAGGAACAGTTCGGACTTGGCCGGATCGCGTTCCTGGCAATCGGCCAGCTTGCCGGGCAGGCTGGCAACGCTCATCGCGCCCTTGCGGCTCATTTCGCGGGCGCGCTTGGCGGCTTCGCGGGCGGCGGCGGCGTCGATGATCTTCTGGATGATCGCCTTGGCGTCGGCGGGGTTTTCCTCGAGCCATTCGGTCATCTTCTCGCCCATCAGCGCTTCCAGCGGCTGGCGGACTTCGGAGCTGACCAGCTTGTCCTTGGTCTGGCTGGAGAACTTGGGGTCGGGCAGCTTGACGCTGACGATGGCGCTCAAGCCTTCGCGCATGTCCTCGCCCGTCAGGCTGACCTTTTCCTTCTTCATCAGCCCCGACGAAGTGGCGTAATTGTTGAGCGTGCGCGTCAGCGCGGCGCGGAAGGCGGCGAGGTGCGTGCCGCCGTCGCGCTGCGGGATATTGTTGGTGAAGCAGAGGACGTTTTCGTAATAGCTGTCGTTCCACTGCAGCGCGACGTCGATGCCGATGCCATCCTTGTGGGCGCTCACCGCGATCGGCTCGGCCACCAGCGGCTGCTTGTTGCGGTCGAGATATTTCACGAAGGCCGCGATCCCGCCTTCATAGTAGAGATCGTGCTCGAGCACTTCCTCGTGCCGCTTGTCGCGCAGCTTGATGCGCACGCCCGAGTTGAGGAAGGCAAGCTCGCGATAACGGTGTTCGAGCTTGTCGAAGTCGAACTCCGTGACATTCTTGAAGGTGTCGGTGCTGGCCAGGAAGGTGACCCGAGTTCCCTTCTTGAAGCCGTTCTGGTCCGAATTTCCCTCGACCTTCGGCGCATCGCCGACAACGCGCAGGCTTTCGACCGCATCGCCATGCTCGAAGCGCATCCAGTGTTCCTGCCCGTTGCGCCAGATCGTCAGCTCGAGCCATTCCGAAAGCGCATTGACCACCGACACGCCCACGCCGTGGAGGCCGCCCGAGACCTTGTAGGCGTTGTCGTCGCTGGTGTTCTCGAACTTCCCGCCGGCGTGGAGCTGGGTCATGATGACCTCGGCCGCCGAGACGCCTTCTTCCTTGTGCATGTCGACCGGGATGCCGCGGCCGTTGTCCTCGACCGAGACCGAGCCATCGGGGTTGAGTTCGATCAGCACCAGGTCGCAATGGCCAGCCAGCGCCTCGTCGATGGCGTTGTCCGACACCTCGAACACCATGTGGTGCAGGCCGCTGCCATCGTCGGTATCGCCGATATACATACCGGGCCGCTTGCGGACGGCATCCAGCCCCTTGAGAACCTTGATCGAATCGGCGCCATATTCACCCATCTGCTTGACGTTACGGGGTGCGTTTTCGGAAGTCGGCTGGGTGCTGTCAGGAGTGGTATCGCTCATGCCGATTATATAGGCGCGAAGGGGCCGATTCCCAAACTTTAGAGGGGTTCGGGCGCAGTGTTTTCCACGGAGCAGCGCCCGGGCTAGAAAGCCTTGCGGAAATGTACCGCCCCGCGCCAGACGGCCTGGTCGAACAGCGGCACCAGCCCGGCGCGCGAAACTTCGTCGAATTGCGTCTTGTGACACTGTGTCGCGGCCGTCGCCCGAGTGAGATCATCGGCATTGTAGGTGTAGCTGACGGTCAGCAAGGTCGGGTCGGTTTCGGCCCATCCCTTGAGCTCGGGCATGGCCGGGATATTGCCTAGCGGAATGCCGGGATAGAGCAGCTCAGGGCGCTGCGCCGCCGGCATCGCCTGCACCACCTCGGTCACGATCGCGCTGACCATCCGGTGATCGCCATGGCCGTAGCCGCCGTCCGGCCCCCAGGTGATCACGAGGTCGGGCTTCCCGGCCGCAATGATCCGTTCGACGTCCTGCTTGAGCAGGAGCGCGGGGCTGCCTCTGTCCTGCGGCCGATCGGTCAGCCTGCCATCGCCGAAGTTCATGATGTCGGGCAGTTCGAGGCCGAGCGAGCCGCTGGCGCAGAGCGCCTCCAGCATGCGGGTCCGGCCCAGGGCCTCGCCTTTCGCCATGCCGCTGACGCCCGGTCCTGCTTCGCCCCTGGTGGCGTAGGCGATCCGCACCTGCGCTCCGCCGCGCGCTTCCATGGCCAGCGCGGGCGCGATCGGCAGTTCGTCGTCGGGATGGGCGAGGATCACCAGCACCTTGCGCGGGCTCTCCTGCTCCTGTGCAGCGACCGAACCGGCGAGCAAGCTCCAGGCTGCCACGGTTATCAACGCCTTGTGCATCGAATCCTCCCTTTGCAATCACCCTAGGCCGGGGCTGCGGCCTTGCAAACCGGACTCGACAGCGCGCGGAAATCGGCGGAAAGCGATACCGCTCATTCTCGGGGAGAGACACAGATGATCGCACGTTTTCTCGCATCGGCGGCGGCCCTCGCCATGGCGTCGCAAGCCGCGGCGCAAACGCCCACCGGCATGATGGGCGAGCTGCGCCCCGACCAGCAGGCGTTCTTCGGTCTCTACAAGGAGCTGGTGGAAACCGACACCTCCGTCACCACCGGCAGCTGCACCCAGGCAGCAGCGCAGATCGCCACGCGGATGCGCGCGGCGGGCTTCGGCAATGACCAGGTGATCGAGTTCTCCGAGCCCGAACATCCGAAGGATGGCGGACTGGTTGTGATCATGCCGGGCAGTTCGAAGAAGCTCGAGCCGATGCTGCTGCTGGCGCATATCGACGTCGTCGCTGCCAAGCGCGAGGACTGGGTCCGCGAACCGTTCAAGCTGATCGAGGAGGGCGGCTATTACTATGCCCGCGGGGTAGCGGACGACAAGTTCATGGCGGCCGCGTTTTCCGACACCATGATCCGGCTCAGGCAGTCGGGCAAGGCGCCCAAGCGGACGATCAAGCTGGCGCTGACCTGCGGCGAGGAAACCGACACCGCCTTCAATGGCGCGAAGTACCTCACGACCGAGAGGCGCGACCTTATCGATGCAGCCTTCGCGCTCAACGAAGGCGGCGGCGGGCGCACCGATGGCAAGGGCAAGCTGATGGTTCAGACGATCCAGGTCGGCGAGAAGGTATACCAGGATTACCGGCTGACCGTCACCAATCCGGGCGGCCACAGCTCGCAGCCGGTGCCCGACAATGCAATCTACCGCATGGCGGCGGCGCTGCAGAAGATCGGCGCCTACGAATTTCCGGCCGAGTTCAACGACACCACCCGCGCCTTCTTCGCCAAGGCCGGCGCGATGCGGCCCGATGCGCTGGGCAAGGCGATGGTGCGGCTGACCGAGGACCTCGGCGACGCCGAGGCAATGGCCTTGGTCAACAGCGACAAGGCCATGCATTCGATGCTGCGCACCACCTGTGTGGCGACCATGATCGAAGGCGGCCATGCGGTGAACGCATTGCCGCAGAAGGTCACCGCCAACGTCAACTGCCGTATCTTCCCCGGCCATACCCCGGCGGAAATCATGGCCAGGCTGCAGGAAGTTGCCGGCGACGACACCATTACCTTCACGCTCGCCCGCGACGACAAGCCGCTGGCGGTGACCCCGCCGATGGACCCGGCGCTGATCGGTCCGATGGAGAAGCTCGCGGCGAAGTATTTTCCCGGGGTGCCGGTGATCCCGACCATGTCGACCGGCGCGACCGACGGCGTCTATACCGGCGGGGCCGGTATCCCGACCTACGGCGTGCCGAGCGCCTGGGGCGATCCCGACGGCAACGGCGTGCACGGCCTCAACGAGAGGATAGAGATCAAGGGCGTCTATACCGCGCGCGATTACCTGTTCGACCTGGTCGGCGAGCTGGCCAATCCGAAGTAGCCGGCACTGCGCCGCTTGACCCTACGGCACAGGCGGCGCAAGGGCGCGCACGATGCTGTCAGTGCTCGATATTTTCCGGATCGGGATCGGTCCCTCCTCGTCGCATACGGTGGGGCCGATGCGGATCGCCGGCATGTTCACCCGCGCGCTGGCCAAGGCCGGCAAGCTGGAGCGGGTGGCCCGGGTCGAAGTCGAGCTGCAGGGCTCGCTGGCGCTGACCGGCATCGGGCACGGCACGGTCGACGCCACCATGCTGGGGCTCATGGGCTTCAGGCCCGAAACGACCGACCCGGACGAGGCTGCGGCGGCGATCGGCGCGCTGCGCGAGACCAGGCGGATGGCACTGGGCGGGCAGCACGGCATCGCCTTCGACCCTGCCACCGACATCGACCTTGCCGGGCATGTCATTCCCGAACTCCATCCCAACGGCATGCGGCTCGCCGCTTCGGATGCTGCAGGCGAGGCGCTGCTCCGGCGGACCTACTACTCGACCGGCGGCGGTTTCGTCGCGTCGGAGGCCCAGCTCCGGCGCAAGCCCAAGGACGACCGGATCTCGGCCGGTACCAGCGTGCCGCATGACTTTGCCTCGGCTGCGGATTTGCTCGCGATATGCGAGGCTCATCGGCGTTCCATCGCCGCCGTCGTCCTCGCCAACGAGGATGCGATGCGCCCGCGAGCGAAGACCGAGTCCGGGCTCGACACAATAGGGCAAGCGATGGCGCAGTGCATCGAACGCGGGCTGGTCCGTCGCGGTACGCTGCCCGGCGGCCTCAGGGTCCAGCGCCGTGCGCCCGACCTGTGGGACAAGCTGTCCGCCAACCCGCAGTCGAACGAGCGCGAGCAATTGTTCGACTGGCTCAATTGCTACGCCATGGCCGTGAACGAGGAGAACGCCGCCGGGGGCCGCGTCGTCACCGCGCCGACCAATGGCGCCGCCGGGATCATTCCCGCGGTTATCCGGTTCTATTGCAACGATGCCGACGATCAGCCCTGCCGCGACAAGACCCGCGAATTCCTGCTCACCGCGGGCGCCATCGGCCTTCTGTACAAGCAGCGCGCCAGCATTTCCGGGGCCGAGATGGGCTGCCAGGGCGAAGTAGGCGTAGCCTGCTCGATGGCGGCCGGAGGGCTCGCCGCAGTCTGGGGCGGCAGCCCGCAGCAGATCGCCTGCGCGGCGGAAATCGGCATGGAGCACAACCTCGGCCTGACCTGCGACCCCGTCGGCGGGCTGGTGCAGGTGCCCTGTATCGAACGCAATGCCATCGGTGCGGTCAAGGCGGTCAACGCCGCGCGCCTCGCACTCCACCGGACCGAGGCCGAGACCTGCGTCAGCCTCGACCAGGTGATCGAGACCATGCGCCAGACCGGGCTCGACATGAGCACCAAGTACAAGGAAACCAGCCAGGGCGGGCTGGCGGTCAACGTGATCGAATGCTGATGCTGTTCGCGGTCGTGCTCGTCGTATCCGGCGCGCTGATCGCGGGGGCGGCGTGGGGAATATACGGCAAGCTGCCGGAGAAGCTCGAAGGTTTTCTCGTCGCACTGGCGGGCGGGGCGCTGCTGCTGTCGGTGGTGACCGAACTGATCGAGCCGTCGATCGAGAAGAGTACCATTTTTCACGCCATGGCAGGCGTTGCTGCAGGCGCCATCGTGTTTGCGGTGTGCGACTACCTGATCGACGAGAAATGGGGCGGCGAGTCGGGCGGCGGATTGCTCGCCGCGATCACGCTCGACGGCATTCCGGAAAACCTTGCCCTCGGCGTCGCGCTGATCGGCGCGGGCGGGCTGGAGGTGGCGGCGCTTGCCGGTTCGATCCTGCTGTCCAATCTGCCCGAAGCGGCAGGCGGCGCGCGCGCGATGGCCGAAAAGGGCAATTCCAAAGGCAAGGTCATGGCTTTGTGGGCCGGCACGGCGCTGTTGCTGAGTGCGGCGGCCATTATCGGCAATTTCGCCCTTGAGGGCGTCGGCGAGGAAACGCTCGCCATCATTCGCTGCTTTGCCGCCGGAGCCGTCGTCGCGAGCCTCGCCACCGAGGTCTTCCCGCAGGCTTTCAAGGAAGACCGCCACTGGGCCGGCATCGCCACCGCGCTGGGCGTCATCCTGGCCTTGGTCCTGGGTTCGCTGGGGCAGGGATAAGCCACTCGACAAAAGCCGTTGCGACCATAAAGGTGGGCGGATGGGAGAGACCACGCCAGCCGCATCGCTTGCCGAACCCTTCGGCAATTTTTCGCAAATCCTGTCGCAATGGGCAGCCGACCAGCCGGACAAGCCCGCCATCCGCGATGATGGCGGAGAGCTGACCTGGGCCGAACTCGACGACCGGATCGAGCGGCTTGCCGCGCGGCTGGTCGAGACGGGTCTAGAGCGCGGGCAGTCGGTCGCCATCCTCGGCACCTCGTGCATCGCCTATGCGCTGGTGTTCCTCGCCGCCGTCCGCGCCGGCGGGGTTGCCGCACCGCTCACGACAAGCGCCAGCCGCGACCAGCTCGAAGGTATGGCGGCTGATTCGGGCGCGAAGCATCTCTTCATCGACGGTGCCAAGCGCGCCGAGCTGGGCGGGGATTTCGCGACAGGCCTGATGCATATCGCGCTGGAAGAGATCGGGACCTGGATGGCGCCTGCGGGGGCGAAGGCCCCGGCGTTCACGCCGGACCCGAAAGATCATTTCAACATCATCTATTCCAGCGGCACGACGGGTATCCCCAAGGGCATCGTCCATTCGCACCAGATGCGCTGGCGACAGTTCGCCGCGACCGCCTCCTCGTTCCTCGGCTCGGAAATGCCGGTCGTCTCGCTGGCCTCGACCCCGCTCTATTCGAACACCACCATGGTCGCCTTCCTGCCGCCGCTGCTGGCGGGGGGCACGGTGCGGGTCATGGGCAAGTTCAACACGGTGAAATGGCTGGAACACGCGCAGGCCGACAAGGCCACGCTGACCATGCTGGTGCCGGTGCAATACCAGCGGCTGATGGCCGAGCCCCGCTTCGACGAGTTCGATCTGTCTTCGATGATGCTGAAGTATTGCACCAGCGCGCCTTTCTCCGCCGAACTCAAGGCCGAGGTGCTGCGCCGCATGCCGGGCGGGCTGATCGAGATCTACTCGATGACCGAAGGCGGCGTCGTCTGCCTGCTGCCGTGCCACGAATTCCCCGACAAGCTCCACACCGTCGGGCGGCCCGCGCCGGGGAGCCAGTTGAAGGTGCTCGACGACGAGGACCTGCCCGTGCCGCCGGGGGAGCCGGGCAACCTCATCGGCCTCTCGCAGACGATGATGGCAGGCTACAAGAACCAGCCGGGCAAGACCCGCGAAGGCTACTGGACCGATCCCGAAACCGGCGACGTGTGGCAGCGGATGGGCGATATCGGCCGGGTCGATGCCGACGGCTTCGTCGAACTGGTCGGCCGGGCCAAGGACCTGATCATCTCGGGCGGATTCAACATCTATCCCAGCGATCTCGAGGCGGAACTCGCCAAGGACCCGCGCGTCGCGGAAGCGGCGGTGATCGGGATTCCTTCGGAGCAATGGGGCGAAACCCCCTTGGGGTTCGTCAGGTTGGCGGACGGTGTGCCGGCGGGCGAGGTCGAGGATATTCTCGGCAGCACCAACGCCCGGCTCGGCAAGACCCAGCGGCTGAGCGCGCTTCATCCCATCGACGAGATGCCGCGCAGCCATATCGGCAAGCTGCTCAAGACCGAACTGCGCGAGCTGGCGGATCGGCTGACTGCGTGAACCCTATCAGGTGCGGCGCGCTTGGGAGGATTGGGGGGGTCGGTGCGCGCCGCACCTGGCGACCCGGTCGGGCCGGGCTCGGGTGCATCGTGGATGCAAGCGATAGTCCGCTGCGAAGTGCGCTGCGGTTACAGGGAAAGCGCGTCGAAGGAGAAATAGGGCCGCGAGACGCAGGTCGCCGGGGGGGAGGGGGAGAGAGTGGCGACCGCGTCTCGCGGCTTTACCGATCGTCGCCGTGCCCGTGGCTGCGGTTTCGATCGTCGGGCTGCCGAGTTGTCGGAAACAGCCTGAAGGAGCCGGGGCGAACATTCGGGGGGGAGAGAGGGTCCGCCGCCGGCTTCGAGGAATGAAATAATCTTTCGCCGGACTTTCTAAAAGTGAGAAAATCCGCAGGTGAGTTGCGTCAGGCGCAACATACTCGACAGGTAGTGTTCATCTTAATGCATCTGCCGCAACTATCACATTGTCGGGAAAGCAATTTGTCGCATCTGTCGCGACCGCTGGACAGCCTTCGCGCCCTTGCCTACCGCGCTCGGCCATGGACGACGCACATCTCCCCGATTCCATCCTTATCGTCGATTTCGGCAGCCAGGTGACCCAGCTGATCGCGCGCCGGGTGCGCGAAGCCGGGGTCTATTCCGAAATCGCGCCTTTCACCCAGGCCGAAGCGGCATTCAATCGCATGAAGCCGAAGGGCATCATCCTCTCCGGCTCGCCCGCCGGAGTGCCGGAGGAAGGGAGCCCGCGCGCGCCCGAACTGCTGTTCGAGGCCGGGGTCCCGATCCTCGGCATCTGCTACGGCCAGCAGGTGATGAGCCACCAGCTGGGCGGCGAAGTCCGGCCCGGCCACGAAGTCGGGGACGGCGGCGAGTTCGGCCGCGCCTACCTCACCGTGACCAAGGATTGCGCGCTGTTCGACGGATTGTGGAGCGTCGGCGAGCGGCACCTGGTCTGGATGAGCCACGGCGACAAGGTCACCCGCTTCGCCCCCGGTTTCGAGATCGTCGCCATTTCGGACGGCGCGCCCTTCGCGGTGATCGCGGACGAAAGCCGCAAGTTTTACGGCACCCAGTTCCACCCCGAAGTCGTCCACACACCCGATGGCGGCAAGCTGCTGGCCAATTTCGTACACAAGGTGTGCGGGCTGGCGGGCGACTGGACGATGGCCGCCTATCGCGAAACGAAAGTGCGCGAAATCCGCGAACAGGTCGGCAGCGGGAAAGTCATCTGCGGCCTCAGCGGCGGGGTCGACAGCTCCGTCGCCGCGATCCTGATCCATGAGGCGATCGGCGAGCAGCTGACCTGCGTCTTCGTCGACCACGGCCTGCTGCGGCTCAACGAGCGCGAACAGGTCGAGACCATGTTCCGCGACCACTACAACATCCCGCTGGTGGTGGTCGATGCCGAGCAGATGTTCATGGAAGGCCTTGCCGGGGTCACCGACCCCGAAGCCAAGCGCAAGTTCATCGGCAAGACCTTCATCGATGTGTTCGAGGCCGAGGCGAAGAAGATCGGCGGGGCCGATTTCCTGGCGCAGGGCACGCTCTATCCCGATGTGATCGAGTCGGTGTCGTTCACCGGCGGGCCGAGCGTCACGATCAAGAGCCACCACAACGTCGGCGGCCTGCCCGAACGCATGAACATGCAGTTGGTTGAACCGCTGCGCGAGCTGTTCAAGGACGAAGTCCGCGCGCTTGGCCGCGAGCTGGGCCTGCCCGATATCTTCGTCGGTCGCCATCCTTTCCCTGGCCCGGGCCTCGCCATCCGCATCCCCGGCGAAGTGACCAAGGAACGCTGCGACATCCTGCGCAAGGCCGACGCGATCTATCTCGACGAGATCCGCAAGGCCGGGCTCTACGACGCCATCTGGCAAGCCTTCGCCGTGCTGCTGCCGGTCCGCACCGTCGGCGTGATGGGCGACTATCGCACCTACGACAGCGTCTGCGCCCTGCGCGCCGTGACCAGCACCGACGGCATGACGGCCGACGTCTATCCCTTCGATGCAGGGTTCCTCACCGGCTGCGCGACGCGCATCGTCAACGAGGTTCAGGGGATCAACCGGGTGGTGTACGACTATACGTCGAAGCCCCCGGGGACGATCGAGTGGGAGTGACGGGTTGAGTCAGAGCTGGGCAAACTCCCGTCTGCAAATGTGGCTGCGGCGGCAGGAGCCTGTCGCGATGTACCACGTGGTACCGCGTTTGAACTGGGACGCTGCCAGACCGACGCTTTACTGGATCGTTGGACAACCCGGTTGTGATCGGGTGACTGCCGCTCGCATTTTTTGGAGCTCCGATCCGAAGTTCGAAGCTCAGCGACTGCGCAATCGGGAAGAGATACCGAATTGGCTTGGAGAAAACCAGAAGCTGCGCCGCCGCATCTTGAACCGTTGGCGTAACGGGGACTTTCCTGACACGGGTTATGGAACTGGGTCCGATCGAGCGCCTGAGATGATTTCAAGCGCATACAGCCAATTTCTTGGCGGAGAAGTCGATCCTCTGAATCTGCCAACCGACCTTTTTGCGACGTTTGATGGACCCGTTCCTACCCCCAGTGCGATGCACGACCCGCGAGAGAATCCCGAACTGTGGGATCTGCTCGCGGCGCTTGGAACGACATGTGGTCCCCGGCCCCATGAGACCGGGAATGGGGCGCGGGCCGACGAAGCCCAAAACTTTTGCGAAAAGTCCGGCGAGACGACCGGCTTGAAAATGACCCATACTGGCAAAGAAAATATGTTCCTAATGGCGATGGTTGGGCTCGGAGTTCTTTTCGCCGTTGGCCTCATTGTCCTCCTCGAACTCTGACCGGCAAAGGGCGATCTTTTTTGTGAATGATCTCACACGATGATTGCGCCGCCCGCTTGACGCGCTCGTCCGACCGTTTGAACGGACAAACACCCCCCGGATAGCGACTTGCACGATCGACCCGCCGGTCGAGGCGATTCCTGTTCTGCCGGAGCTCTGCCGAAAGGCGACAATGCCGCAATCGAGGGCAGGCGGACCGAGTAGGAGACGGCGCATGGCGTGCGCGCCTTGGATGCGCACGGTTGCGCCGCTTCGCCGCCCGTTACGAGCGGAAAACCCGCGCCATGCTCGCACAACCGTCAGCCGATATCGTCGTTGAGCTCGACGCGGCACGCAGGCCCTCGATCCGAATTTGAAGAAATCGTCTCGCAGTAGCTTCCCCGCATGATATGCAGCCTCCGGGACGTTTGGGGAAAAGCGATATGGCAACATCGGCTGGCAAGGCACCAGTATCGGGCCTCCGGCTATTCTGGGTTGTCGCCCTGCTCGCGCTGTCGGTGCTGCTCAACTATGTCGACCGGGGCGCGATCGGGGTCGCGGCGCCGTTGATGATCGAGGAGCTGGGTTTCACCGCGACCGAGTTCGGCACTGCGGTCTCGGCGTTCTTCTGGGTCTATGCGCCGCTCTGCCTGTTCGTCGGCTGGCTGTGCGACCGGTTCTGCGTCTATCGCATGTTTGCCGCAGGCATCGCGCTGTGGGCGCTGGCGACGCTGCTGACGGGCTTCGTCAATGGGCTCGCGCTGCTCATCTTGCTGCGGCTGCTGCTGGGGCTGGGCGAGAGCATCGCCTTCCCCGGCAGTTCCAAGATCTTTGCCGCCGAAGTCCCGGCGCATCATCGCGGCAGCGCCAACGCGCTGGTCGGTGCGGCGCTGGCCTTCGGCCCGGCGGTGGGCGTCCTGACCGGCGGCGTGATCCTAGAGGCGATGGGCTGGCGGCCGATCTTCTGGATCTTCGGCGTCGTCACCCTGCTGTGGCTGGTGCCGTGGCATTTCGCCTCGAAGCCGCTGCGCAGTGACAGCGTGACGACCCCGGTGGTCGATCCCGTGCCGATGAAGCGGCTGTTCGCCATCCCCACGCTGTGGCTAATGGGCGTGGCGCATTTCATGTCCAACTACGGCTTCTATTTCCTGCTCGCCTGGCTGCCGCTCTACCTGACCAAGACGCTGGGATACTCGATCGCGGAAATGACGCTGCTGACGACGCTCAGCTTCACTTCGCAAGGTGTCGCGGCGCTGGTTGCCGGGCGCTTGTCGGACATGGCGGTGGTGCGCGGTGCCGACGAGGCACGCGTTCGCCGGCTGTCGATGATCGCCGGACAGGCGATCCTGGGCATCGCCATCGCGGGCATCTGGTATGCGAGCGACGCCTGGACCCTTGGCGCGTGGCTGGTCGTGGCGGGCGTCGGCACCGGTATCGTATCCGTCAACCTTTTCGCAGTGGCGCAGATTTTCGCCGGGCCGCGCGCAGCCGGCGGCTGGGTCGGCATCCAGAACGCCATCGGCAATGCGTCGGGCATCGTCGGGCCGATCGCCACCGGCATCATCGTCGACCAGCTCGGCTCCTATGGCCTCGCCTTCGCCCTCGCCGCAGGCTGCGCGGCGGCTGGCGCGCTGTGGTGGTGGCTGGTCATACCGCCGATCCGGCCCATCGCATGAGGGCATGATGCAACGGATCGAACGCATCGTTACGGGTGGGTGCCAGTGCGGGGCCGTCCGCTATCGCAGCACGGCGGTGCTCGACAATGCGCACCTGTGCCATTGCCGCATGTGCCAGAAGGCGGTCGGCAATATCTTCGCGGCGCTCGTCGGGGCACCCAAGGACGCACTCGTATGGACGCGCGGATCGGCTGCCCGGTGGCGCAGCTCCGCCCATGTCGATCGGGGGTTCTGCGCCGCCTGCGGCACGCCGCTGTTCTACGATGACGAGACCAGCGACCGCATCGCCCTGACGATCGGCTCGCTCGACGATCCGGCCGCGTTCATGCCCGTCACGCATGACGGGACCGAGGGCCGGATGCCGTGGTTCGCGCTGCTGGCTGATGTGCCGGACCATGGCGAGACCGAACAGGAATCGCAGGCCGAATGGGCGGCGGCGATCCGCGCCAGCAGTCGCCAGCATCCCGATCACGACTAGGCCCGTGCAGCTTCCGCTTGGCTCTGATCCGCGCACCGACATCCTGCGCCGCCTGCAGGCGCTGCTGGTCCAGCGCTTCGGCCGCATCGAGCGGGCACCGGCCGCGCGCCGCGCCCCGGAATGGGTGCTGGTGCAAGGGGTGATCGGCGCGCGGACGAGGACCGAGGTCTCGAATGCGGCCACCGACCGGCTGCTGGCGCGGCATGGATCATGGGAGGCCGTCGCCTCAGCGCCGCTGGAAGAGCTGGAAGAAGACCTCGCGACGCAGACCTACCCCAAAATTGCCGCCGGACGATTGCAGGCGAGCCTCAGGGCAATGGTCACAACGCGCGGTGCCGTCGACCTCGCTCACCTGGCGCAAATGGATACGGCAGCAGCGATGGACTGTCTGGAACAACTCCCCGGCGTGGGGCGCAAGATCGCCGCCGGGGTGATGAACGCCTCCGTGCTCGACCGGCGCGCGCTGGTGCTCGACAGCCATCACCGGCGCATCCTCCAGCGGCTCGGGCTGGTGCCGGCAAGGGCGGATACCGCGCGGGCCTTCGATGCCGTCATGCCGGCCATGCCGCCCGAATGGTCTGCGGCGGACTTCGACGAGCACCACTTGCTGATGAAGAAACTCGGCCAAAGCTGGTGCCGCCCGGCCGATCCCGACTGCGCGACCTGCCCGGCCCTTTCGCTCTGCCCTACCGGAAAGGCACGGGCCGAAGACTGAGCGCCGGAACGCGGGGCTGGAACACTGGTCCGGAACACGGGGCCAAAACACGGGGCCGGAACACGGGGCCGCCCATCCCCGTTGTCGGGGAAACCCCCAACCGGAGATCCGCATGACCAGCCACAGCCCCCTGTTCGAACCCGTCAAGATCGGCGCTTTCGAGGCGCCCAACCGGATCGTCATGGCCCCGTTGACGCGCAGCCGTTCGACCGCGAAGACGAACGAGCAGACGGGCCTCCATGCCCTCTATTATGCGCAGCGCGCGAGCGCCGGCTTCATCGTCAGCGAGGCGACCCAGATCAGCCAGCAGGGCCAGGGATATGCCTGGACCCCCGGCATCTTCACCGATGAGCAGGTGGAAAGCTGGAAGCCGGTGACGGACGCGGTGCACAATGCCGGCGGGCGCATCGTGTGCCAGTTGTGGCATGTCGGAGCGGTCAGCCACCCCGTTTTCCAGCCCGACGGCGGCAAGCCGGTCTCCTCCAGCGCATGGACTCCCGAAGGCGAAGCCTTTGTCGGCGATCGACATCCCGACGGGCCGCAGGTCCCTTTCGAGGAAGCGCGCGCCATGACCACCGACGATATCGCCCGTGTCCTCGACGACTACTCGCATGCCGCCCGCTGCGCGGCACAGGCCGGTTTCGACGGGGTCGAACTGCACGCCGCCAATGGCTATCTGATCGATCAGTTCATGCGGTCCCGCGTCAACCGGCGCGAGGACGACTACGGCGGCAGTCTCGACAATCGCCTGCGCTTGCTCGGCGAAGCCATCGAAGCCGTGCTTTCGGAGCTGCCGGCCGATCGCGTCGGGGTACGGCTCACGCCCATCGGCGGTGCCGGCGGCAGTGCCGACGACAACCCCGGCGAAACCTACCCCGCCGCCGCCAGGCTGCTTGCCGGACGCGGTCTCGCCTATCTCCACACCGTCCGCGCTACCGACCACGGCGGCGCCGACGGCGACAAGGGCAAGGGCGACCGGATCCTCCACGACATGCGCGATGCTTTCGACGGCTGCTTCATCGCCAACGGCAATTTCACGCCGGAGCAGGCAGCCCGGTGGGTTGCCGAAGGGCATGCCGATGCGATCGCGTTCGGCCGGATGTTCATCGCCAACCCCGATCTGCCCGCCCGCATCGCGCAGGACGGGCCCTACAACAAGGACGATCCGGATACCTATTACGGGGGTGGAGCGGAAGGCTATACCGACTACCCGACGCTGGAAAAGATCGACGACCCGCTGCCGGCCTGACCCTTGCTAGGCGAAGGTCAGGTCGTGGAAGTCTACCGCCGCCTGTCGCGCGCGATGCCCGGCCGCACGCGCGGGGCGAAGGGGCCGAAGGGGCAACCCGATGCCTTTCGCTCGTGCGTGTCGTGCATGCTGTCGGCGCAATCGCTCGACCGGAACACCGCCGCCGCAGCCCGCAACCTGTTCGCGCTGGCGCGGACGCCGGCCGCCATGCTGGCACTGGACGAGGCGGACATTGCCGCTGCCATCAAGCCTTGCGGGCTTTACAACATGAAGGCCCGCAACATCCGGGCCTTCTGCTCCGCGCTGCTGGACCGTCATGGAGGGAGAGTGCCCGATACGCGCGAAGCGCTCATGGCCCTGCCCGGGATCGGCCGAAAATGCGCCGACATCGTGCTCAGCTTCACCTTCGGACAGGATGTGATCGCGGTCGACACACACGTGCACCGCGTGTGCAACCGGATCGGGCTGACAGCGGCGAAAACGGCCGAACGCACGGCCGAGCAGCTCGAGCGGCGTTCACCGGAATGGGCTCTGCGCGACGGCCATTTCTGGCTCATCCAGTTCGGCAAGCGGATATGCCGCGCGCGCAGCCCGAAATGCGAAACCTGCCCGGTCAGCGACCTGTGCGAATACTACGGCGCGACGCGCGGCACGGATCAACCGTCGCTGTCGGCCATGCGATAGGGGACGAATTCGCCGAGGAAGACGTTGCCCGTGTAGAAACCGCTTGCAGCGTCGATCGACGTCACGATGTCGCTGCTGCAGATATTCGAGCCGAACCGGCGGAAGACGAGCGTATCCCGGTCGTCGAGCGATTGCGGGTCGCGCGTGCGGTTGACCCACACGGTGCGGCCGATCTTATAGACGATGGCGGTCTCGTCGATCACCTGGAAGCTGCGGACCGGGAAACCGGGAATGCAGCTCTTCGGCTCACCGGCCACGCGGTCGCCGATCAGCTTGGCCAGCTTCTGCTCGCCTTTGGTCAGCTGCTGGTTTGCAGTGTCGGGCTGCGCCGCCGCGCTGCCGGAAAAGGCGAGCGCCGCTGCGGCGAATGCGGCAAAGCCGAGTGCGGAAAAAGCGGTCTTGGTCATGGCGCGTCTCCTGGTCGGCAAAACATAGCACAACCGGCTGAACCGCGCCTGACAAATGTGCCGCTAGCGATGGCCGGGATCGCCGCCTTCGGAAATGTCGGGAAGGCCGGCCTGGTCGGCTCCGTCGGCGGGCCCGCCTTCGAGCACGAAGCGGCGATCGCAATAGCCGCAATCGACATAGCCATGCTCGTCGATTTCGAGCCAGACACGCGGATGGCCGAGCGCGGCGGGGCGATAATTGGCGCCGCCGCGAATGGCGCTGGCGCCGTCGCAGCTGACGCGGCGCGTGGTGACCTTGACGACTTCGGGCGGTGCGATGCTCATGCGGCTGCCGATAATCCCAACGTCTGCAGCATGCAATCTCCCCTTTGCATGCGCCGCGCCAACGGCCTATCGCCCGGCCCATGACCCAGCCCCCCGCCATTTCGATCCGCGACCTTCAAAAGACCTATGCCGGAGCGAAGGGCGAACCGGGCAAGCATGCGCTGAAGGGCGTCAGTTTCGATGTCCCGCAAGGCGAAGTATTCGGCCTCCTCGGACCCAACGGGGCAGGCAAGTCGACGCTGATCAATATCCTCGCCGGGCTCGTGACCAAGAGCGGGGGAACGGCCGAAATCTGGGGGTTCGACATCGATGCCAGTCCCCGCAATGCAAAGCGGTCGATCGGCATCGTGCCGCAGGAAATCGTCTTCGACCCCTTCTTCACGCCGTTCGAGGTGCTCGAGAACCAGGGCGGCTTCTACGGGGTGCCCAAGGCCGAGCGACGGAGCGAGGAATTGCTCGCCGCGGTCCGCCTTTCGGACAAGCGCGATGCCTATGCCCGTACTCTTTCGGGAGGGATGAAGCGGCGGTTGCTGATCGCCAAGGCGATGGTCCATTCGCCGCCGATCCTGGTGCTCGACGAGCCTACCGCCGGCGTCGACGTCGAATTGCGGCGCCAGCTGTGGGAACTGGTGACCGAGCTCAACCGGCAAGGCGTCACCATCGTCCTCACGACGCATTATCTCGAGGAAGCCGAACAGCTGTGCGACCGGATCGCGATCATCAACCACGGCGAACTGATCGCCAACAAGCCGACGAAGGACCTCGTCGGCATGGCGCGCGAGAAGATCGTCCGGATCAGTGTCGACAAGGACCTCGGCGGGCCGATCATGGAAGCGGGTTTCGCGAAGGCGGAAGTGATCGAACCGCGCACGCTGGAGATCACCTACAACCGCGATGGCATGAGCGCGGGGCAGGTCCTGGCCATCGTGCAGCAGCACGGTTACGCCATCGAAGACGTCACCACGCGCGAGGCGGATCTGGAGGATGTATTCGTCCAGCTGACCGCGGCACCCTGACCGCGGGCGGGGGTCACCCGGTCTTCCACCAAATCTCGCCGCCCTTGACCTCGATCAGCCACTCGGCGTTTTCGGCAGTGATGCAGGGCCGCGGGGCGGCTTCGAAAATGGCGTCGAGATGCCGCTCGAAGGCGGCGCGCGTCAGTTCCAGCTGGAACTGGTCGCACACCAGGATCCGCGTATCGGGCCCGACGATGTCTGCAAGGATCGAGGCCACTCTGGCGTGCTTACCGCTCCGGTCGTCGAAGCCGTGGGCCCAGTCGACGTCGTCGATCTCGCGCCATTGCACGTAGCTGGCGCGGGTCAGCCAGCTCGGCCCCCACGGCCTTGCATCGCCGAGGCTGCGCAGCTGGAAATCCTCGCCTGCAGCCACGAGCGCGGAAAACGCCGGTTCGGCGCGACTGCGCAGCTGCTGGACGGCAAGGCGCGCGTGGTTGAAGCGGCGCTTCTGCTCGATCAGCCGGCGACGTTCGGGATCCATAGATCGAATGCACACCGTACCGCCGCCGCATTCAAGCGAAATCTCGGCGGTTGCGGCGGCCCGGTGTCAGCGCGCGCGGTAGCCGAGGCCTGCATCCCTGACCGGGGTGACGATCCAGACGCCGGGAAATTCCTGCTCCAGCACCTGGCTGCAGCATTTGCATCGACCGACCTCGCGGCCGTACATCGTCTTGATGGTGCGCTGGTCGACGCGATGTCGACCCAATGCACAGCGAATTCGCCCGATTGCCATCGGTTGCGACCTCCCGTTTTTCGACCCCTGTCGCTCCCGCCCGTATCGCGGCGTCGATGAACGGAAAGTGGCTAGCGGCAAGGCGTTCTCTGCTTGCCGCCATGCGTTGGCGGCGGCATGACCGACACCCATGACGCAAGCAGATCACGACGTTCTCATCATCGGGTCCGGTGCCGCCGGGCTGACCGCCGCCCTCGCCCTTGCCGAAAGCAGGCGGGTGCTGGTGCTGGCCAAGGGTTCGCTCACCGGCGGCTCGACCGCGTGGGCGCAGGGCGGCATCGCCGCCGTGCTCGACGAAGGCGATACCTTCGAAGACCATATCCGCGACACGATGATTGCCGGCGCAGGGCTCAACCGGCTGGAGACCGTGGAGTTCGTGGTCGAGAACGCCCCGCGGTCGATCGACCGGCTGATCGAGCTGGGCGTCCCCTTCAACCGCGAGAAACTGGGCGCGGATGCAGGCGATCTCCACCTCACCCGCGAAGGCGGGCATAGCCACCGCCGCATTGTCCATGTCGACGACGCCACCGGCTGGGCGGTGCAGGCGGCGCTGATCAAGGCGGCCGAGGCCCATCCCAATATCACCCTGCTGCCCGGGCGGACCTGCATCGACTTCATCACCGGCCGGCACGGCGAGCGGTTTTCCGGCGACGGCCATGTCTGGGGCGCCTACGCCCTCGACGAGGCGACCGGCCGGGTCGAGGCGCATGTCGCGCGCGCGACGATCCTTGCCAGCGGCGGGGCGGGACGCGTCTACCAGTTCAGCACTGCGCCGCGCGGCGCGACCGGCGACGGCATCGCCATGGCCTGGCGTGCGGGGGCGCGGGTTTCCAACATGGAGATGATGCAGTTCCACCCGACCTGCCTCTACAATCTCGACGTGAAGAACTTCCTCATCACCGAGGCGGTGCGCGGTGAGGGCGGCCACCTCATCAACCCGCAGACGGGTGAGCGCTACATGGCGAAATACGATCCCGAGCGGATGGAGCTGGCGCCCCGCGATATCGTCGCCCGCGCCAACGACGACCAGATCAAGCGCTACGGCCTCGACTTCGTCCATCTCGACATCAGCCACCAGCCGGCCGACTTCGTGAAGGGGCATTTCCCGACCATCTACGAGAAATTGATGGGCCTCGGCATCGACATGACCAGGGAGCCGATCCCGGTCGTCCCGGCGCAGCACTACACCTGCGGCGGGGTGCTGGTGGGTCTCGATGCGCGGACCGACCTGCCGGGTCTCTGGGCGGCGGGGGAATGCACCGAGAGCGGGCTGCACGGGGCCAACCGTCTCGCGTCGAACTCCCTGCTCGAATGCTTCGTCTTCGGCGAGGCGGCAGCCAAGGACATCCTCGAGCGCTGGGGCGATCTCGCCCCGCCGCCGCCGATCCGCGAGTGGGACGCGAGCCGGGTGACCGATTCCGACGAGGAAGTCGTCATCAAGCAGAACTGGACCGAGATCCGCCGCTTCATGTGGAACTATGTCGGCATAGTCCGCACCACCAAGCGGCTCGAGCGCGCCGCCCACCGCATCCGCATGCTGGGGCAGGAAATCGAGGAGTATTACGGCAGCTTCCGCGTCACAACCGACCTCATCGAACTGCGCAACCTGCACCAGGCGGCCGACCTGATCGTCCGCAGCGCGCTGAAGCGGCACGAAAGCCGCGGGCTGCATTACACGCTGGATTACCCGCAGACCGACGACGTACCGCGCGACACGGTGCTCGTGCCCTAGCGTTCGTCGCCCGCCGTTTCGTCTTCGTCGGGCGGCCGATGCCCCCGGTCGAAGCGGCTTTGCGCGGGGGCGCAAAAGGCTGCATTCCCGTTCCAACGAGGGCGGCACCCCAGCCCCCAGCACAGACCCCCGACGGTCGGGTGCCGCTCTCGCCCCCGCTCTCTCTCCGCACCATCGCTGCAATCTTGCCCGCAAGCGTCAACTGCGCCATGCATCGGCCGACACCGCATCATGGACGCATCAGGGGAGAGCGCACGTGCCCGAGACCATCGCCAACGGCATTACCATCCATTACGACGATCACGGGCCGAAGGATGCCGATCCGATCCTGCTGATCATGGGCTTCGGCGCGCAGATGACCTTGTGGCCGCAGGAACTGGTGGATGCGCTGGTCGCGCACGGCTTCCGCGTTATCCGTCACGACAACCGCGATGTGGGCCTCAGTCACAAGTTCCACGGCGTGAAGTCGCCGGGCATGATCAAGCTGACGATCCTGCGCAAGCTCGGCTTCCGGCCCAAGGTGCCCTACAGCCTCGCCGACATGGCCGACGACAGCGCCGGTGTGCTCGACGCGCTCGGGATCGAGAGCGCGCATATCGTCGGCGCCAGCATGGGCGGGATGATTGCCCAGCATTTCGCCGCGCGGCATCCGGACAAGACCCGCACGCTGACCTCGGTCTTCTCGACCACCGGCGATGCCAAGCTGCCTGCGGCGAAGAAGGAGGCGCTCGACGTGCTGGTCAAGCGACCCGCCTCGCTCGACGAGGATGTGCTGGTCGCGCACGGCAAGCGTCTGTCGAAGACGATCGGCTCGCCCGGCTACCCTGCGGCGGAGGACCGGCTGGAGGAAAATGTCCGCGCCGCGGTGCGCCGCAGCGTCTATCCCGAAGGTCCGGTGCGGCAGATGGGGGCGATCATCTCCGACGGCGACCGGACCGCGATGCTGCGAGGTATCTCGGCCCCGACGCTGGTGCTGCACGGCGAGGACGATCCGCTCATTCCCGTCGCACACGGCCATGCCACCGCCGCCGCCATTCCCGGCGCCCGGATCAGGACGATTCCCGGTTGGGGCCACGATTTGCCCGTCGAGCTGGTGGACGATCTGGCGGCAGAGATCGCCGCGCATGCGAAAACGGCCGTTTAGCGTTCCTTTTTGCCGGGCACTGCCAGCGCGGCCTTGCGGCGCTCGATTGCAGGTCGCAGCCAGCCCCACCACAGCGCATTGACCGCCGCAGAAATCATCCAGGCATTGCGGTCGGTCACATAGGGTATGTCGGGAAGGGCGACGAAGCCGGATGCCGCCGCACAGCTCAGGGCGAACCAGGCCAATGCCATTCGTCCGAGCACCCACTCATGGCGGATGCCGAGCCGGACCAGCGGGTCGATCAAGCGCTCAGCCATCGATATTCTCACTCGCGCTCCGATTCAAAAATTTCGCGCCCAGCTAGCGAAAAAACAGCGCTTGAGTCGAAAGATTCAATCACCACATTTTTCTTCACAGATTGATTTTCAGGCTTGCAGGTTGCGCGACTCAAGCTTTGTCCATGCGTCGCGCCGTGTTGCCTGCATAAGACACCCGGACAACCGGCCTGTTTGGCGCATTAATTCGTCATTTACCCACTTGCGCCCGAGTCCATGGTGATTCAGTATCTAGTGGTTCGCCGACAGCGCGAGCCCCAAAACCTAGTCGATTGGCCCGGAATTGCGGATTCCCGCAACCGGGCGACGAGTCGGCGGCGCAAGGGGCAGACGGGCTTTCCTGTGGGTGAAACGGGGGACAGTTGGGGGACGGCAAAAGCGGGGCTTTCGGCTTTCCGGCATAGCGTACGACACAGCGGGATTCGCGTCCCGATTGGTGCTCGACGGGCCGGAACGAATATGGAACAAAGGGCGGACCGCGAGTCGCCCTGCAGATGAGAAACGGGGCACGAGACGATGGATTTCAAGGCAGGGGACGACCGCATGATGGATGCAGATTTGCTCAGCGGCACCGAGGATACCGCGCCGGTCGCAAAGGCTCCCGCCAAGAAGGCAGTGACAATGGAAACGCAGGACATGGGTAGCGAAGAACTGGTGGCAGACGCCGCCGCAGGGGCGATGGCCGCCGCAGTCAAGGCCGTCGCTGCCCCCAAGGAAGACAGCAAGAAGATCAACGACCGCCGCTTCACCATCGTCACCGACGAAGCGCGCGATGCCCTGCTGACAGATTTCGGCAAGGAAACGCTGATCGACCGCTACCTGCTCCCGGACGAGAACTTCCAGGACCTGTTCGCGCGCGTGGCCGATGCCTATGCCGACGACGCTGACCACGCCCAGCGGCTGTACGACTACATTTCGAAGCTCTGGTTCATGCCGGCGACCCCGGTGCTGTCGAACGGCGGCACCAACCGCGGCCTGCCTATCTCGTGCTATCTCAACTCGGTTTCCGACAGCCTCGACGGCATCGTCGGCACCTGGAACGAGAACGTCTGGCTCGCTTCCAAGGGCGGCGGCATCGGCACCTACTGGGGCAATGTGCGCGGCATCGGCGAACCGGTCGGCCTCAACGGCAAGACCAGCGGCATCATTCCTTTCGTCCGCGTGATGGACAGCCTGACGCTGGCGATTTCGCAGGGCTCGCTGCGGCGCGGCTCGGCCGCCTGCTACATCGACGTGCACCATCCCGAAATCGAGGAGTTCCTCGAGATCCGCAAACCCAGCGGCGACTTCAACCGCAAGGCGCTCAACCTGCACCACGGCGTACTGATCACCGACGAGTTCATGGAAGCGGTCCGCAGCGGCAGCGAATTCAACCTGATCTCGCCCAAGACCGGTGAAGTGCGCGGCAAGGTCGATGCCCGCGCGCTGTTCCAGAAGCTGGTCGAGACCCGCCTCGCCACGGGCGAGCCCTATATCGTCTTCTCCGACACGGTGAACCGGATGATGCCCAAGCATCACCGCGACCTCGGTCTCAAGGTTTCGACTTCGAACCTGTGCTCGGAAATTACCCTTCCGACCGGCGTCGACCACCTCGGCAACGATCGCACGGCCGTGTGCTGCCTCTCCTCGCTCAACCTCGAGAAGTGGGACGAGTGGAACGGCGACAAGCGCTTCGTCGAGGACGTCATGCGCTTCCTCGACAACGTGCTGCAGGACTATATCGACCGCGCGCCGGAAGAGATGGCCCGCGCCAAGTATTCCGCCATGCGCGAACGTTCGGTCGGCATGGGGGTGATGGGCTTCCACTCCTTCCTCCAGTCGAAGGGCCTGCCGCTCGAAGGGCCGATGGCCAAGGCCTGGAACCTCAAGATGTTCCAGCACATCAGCGCCAAGGCGGACGAGGCATCGATGGTGCTGGCCGAAGAACGCGGGCCTTGCCCCGACGCCGCCGACATGGGCGCGATGGAGCGGTTCAGCTGCAAGATGGCGATCGCGCCGACTGCGTCGATCAGCATCATCTGCGGCGGCACCAGCGCCTGCATCGAGCCGATCCCGGCCAATATCTACACCCACAAGACGCTGTCGGGCAGCTTCATCGTCAAGAATCCGTACCTCGAAAAGCTCCTTCGCAAGAAGAGCAAGGATTCGACCGCGGTGTGGAACTCGATCCTCGAGAAGGGCGGCTCGGTCGCGCATCTCGACTTCCTGACGCCCGACGAGAAGGCGGTATTCAAGACCAGCTTCGAGATCGACCAGCGCTACCTGCTCGAATTTGCCGCCGACCGTTCGCCCTACATCGACCAGGCCCAGTCGCTGAACCTGTTCATCCCGGCCGATGTCGACAAGTGGGACCTCGCCATGCTGCACTTCCAGGCATGGGAGAAGGGCATCAAGTCGCTCTACTACCTCCGCTCGAAGTCGGTGCAGCGCGCCGGTTTCGCCGGCGGGGTCGAGGCGGACAACACCGCCGACGCGCCCAAGATCGAGCTCAATGCGGGCGAGCAGACCGACTACGAGGAGTGTCTGAGCTGCCAGTGACGTTCTGAGGGTCGCGCCATGAACGATGCCGTACCCCATACCGACGGCTGGTCCGTTTTCGGCTTCTTCCTCGGCATCATCGTGCCTGGCGACGGCAGCACACTCGGGCCGAAGAGACGCGCGAAGCGCTGATCGTCTGCACTCCGCCGCGAACGGGCCGCGACCGGACAGCAAAAACCCCGGCACCGCTCACCCGATGAGGAACGGGGAGCAGATGCCGGGGTGATGCCGCCTCAGGGACGGGCATCAATCGACGCGATGGTGACTCCGCGCCGGGTTTGGTCAGGCGGTCGCGCGGGTGCCGAGACCCTCGGGAACGCGCGCGCCTTCCTTGAGGTAAACGCGGTTGTCGTCGATACGATCCAGATCGTTCAGCGACAAAAAGTGGTGCATCTGGTCGGCGCTGTCCGTCTTGGTCAGCTTGATGTTGTCGCCGTCGACCTCGTCCACGGTCCCGACATGCAGGCCCCGGCTGTCGACGATCTCCATGTGCTCCTTGATGCGCAGCTTCTCGAACATAAAAAATCCTTTCCTTACAATTTCTTATGCTCCATTAACGGATCACAACGCCGGGCGTTCCTCCGCCCGCCGATGGTGAGGCACGCTTCGCGGTATAAGTCGCCCCGAGCGGCGGCTGCGGGCACCCGAAAGAGGTGGAAAAGACCCCGACTTTCGGCCGGGCTTGCTATCGAATCGGCGATGTGATTCCTATGTTGGTAGTTCACGCCGATCCGTTGGAGGCACAAGATGTCGTTGCTCGAAGCCCGCAAGACCCATTAGTCCTCCACTATATATTGACGCCCGCCCTGCCGGAGAAAACCGATGTCCCTTCTCGAAGCCCGCAAGACCTACAAGCCCTTCGAATATCCTTGGGCCTATGAGTTCTGGAAGCGGCAGCAGCAGATCCACTGGATGCCGGAAGAAGTGCCGCTGGGCGAGGATTGCCGTGACTGGGCGCAGAAGATCAGCGAGCACGAGCGCAACCTGCTCACCCAGATCTTCCGTTTCTTCACCCAGGCCGACGTCGAGGTGCAGAACTGCTATCACGAACATTACGGGCGCGTGTTCAAGCCGACCGAGATCAAGATGATGCTCGCGGCGTTCTCCAACATGGAAACGGTCCACATTGCGGCCTATTCGCACCTGCTCGACACCATCGGCATGCCCGAGGCGGAATACAGCGCCTTCCTCGAATACGAGGAAATGAAGGACAAGCACGACTACCTGCAGCAGTTCGGCGTCGATACCGACGAGGATATCGCCCGCACGCTGGCGGTGTTCGGCGGCTTCACCGAAGGCATGCAGCTGTTCGCCAGCTTCGCCATGCTGATGAACTTCCCGCGCTTCAACAAGATGAAGGGCATGGGCCAGATCGTCAGCTGGTCGGTCCGCGACGAGAGCCTGCACTGCGAAGGCATCATCCGCCTGTTCCACGAATTCGTGCGCGAGCGGGACTGCCTGACCAAGGCGGTCAAGGAAGATATCATCGACATCTGCCAGAAGACCGTGCGGCTGGAAGACAACTTCATCGACCTGGCGTTCGAGATGGGGCCGGTGTCCGGCATGAGCGCCAAGGAGATCAAGCGCTACATCCGCTACATCGCCGACTGGCGCCTGGGCCAGCTGGGCCTGCAGCCGATCTACATGATCGAAGACCACCCGCTCCCTTGGCTCGCCCCGCTATTGAACGGGGTGGAGCACGCCAACTTCTTCGAAACCCGCGCGACGGAGTATTCCAAGGCCGCGACCAAGGGTAACTGGAACGACGTGTGGTCGAGCTTCGACAAGCGCCAGAAGGCCAAGGCCGCGAACGAGGAAGACGCTGCGGTCGACGAGGGGCCGGATATGTTCGGTGACACGGGCGCCGGGAGTGTGGCGGCGGAGTAAAGCTGCAGTGAACTGAGCGCACCGGAACCGAGCCATTCCGCGCGTATGCGGTGCGGCACATGGAGCTGCGATCCACTCAAGACTCACCGCCGATCGTGTATTGCCGGGCGCCATCGACACTGGGCAATAAGGCCCCGCCCCATCAGCCCGCAAAGGCCTTGCGGGGGCACTTGCTGCCGCTTGGTGTTCGGCCGCCCGAAACGACCATTACTTGGCACAGCCCCCAGCGCGTGGCACGATGCGCTGCGCGACGAGACTCGGCATGGCGAAAATCATTCACTCCCGCTTCCGTACCCCGAGGAAACTAAGCGATGTGGTCTGGACCGACAGACGACTCCTTCTGGGTGATCGCCCTTCAAACAGGGCAGCGCGTTGGCCCTGGATCGTGCTGGTTTCGGCTCCCCTGATCGGGGTGGCGGCCGCGTGGGCCTGGCACGCATTGGGATAAGCGCAGGAGCTCAGGCTGCCATGGACATGCACTTGATGGAGGCGCTCACCTATTACGCAATCCTGGTCAATCTCGCGGCCTTTGCCGCGTTCGGGAACGACAAGTCGCATGCCGAGGCTGGCCGCCGGCGGATCAGCGAGTTGACCCTGCTGACATGGGCATTCCTTGGCGGCACGCCGGGGGCCTATGCGGGCCGGGCCCTGTTCCGCCACAAGACCCGCAAGCAGCCCTTCAGCAACAATCTGAACACGATCGCAATCCTCCAGATTGCGGCGGTCATCGGCGTCGTGCTGGTCGCCGTCGTCGAGGGCACGCGCACAAGCTGACGCTGTGCTTGGATAAGGGCGCTTGCGACGGACGGCACGCAGTGGCGGATCCCGCTCGGATCACCCCCCAAAAGCCGTTTGATCGCGTCAGCTTTTCTTCCCGGCGGCCTTCTTGCCGCCCTTCTTGCCCAGTTCGGCCTGCGCGGCACTGCTCTTGCGCGGGTTGGACTTGCCCTCCTTGGCCGCCTTCGCGTTGGCGCGCTGTGCCGCTTCGCTACCCTTGCCCTTCTTCTCCGCCATGCCAGTTTCTCCTTTCATCGACAAAGCGATAGCCGGTAATCCAGTTCCCAGTTGAGCGCCCCGTCGCATTCTTGCATCGGCTGCATGGGGGTTCGGAACAGAACCCGTCGCCGCTCGCTGTGCTGCTGTCCACACACATAAAGGGAAGCACATCATGCACACCGACGACTATGCCCGCACCGGCGCCGACAACACCGCCGGCCCGACCGACACCGCCGCGCTCAATACGCTCATCGCCACGCTGATCGACTCGGTCGACGGCTACCAGAAGGCCGCTGCCGACACGACCAATCCCGCCTTCGCCGAGATGTTCAACGCCCGTGCCCGCGAGCGCCAGGCGGCAATCACCAGCCTGCAGGCGGTTGTCGCCAAGCTCGGCGGCAATCCGGAAGACGACGGCACCACCGCCGGCGCCATCCACCGCGGCTGGATCAACCTCAAGGAAGCCGTGCTCGGCAAGGACGACGAGGCGATCGTCAACTCGGTCGAATCCGGCGAAGATTATCTCAAGGGCAAGTTCGAGACCGTGCTCGAGCACAAGGATCTTCCGGCCGAAGCCCGCGCGGCGGTCGAAGAGGCCTGGCGCTCGGTCAAGGCCGGCCACGACGAAATGAGCCGGCTCAAGCATTCGATCGACTGATCGGAGGTTTCCGCCGACAATAACGGGGCGGCGCTGCGTATCGGCAGCGCCGCCCCACGTTACTTCTTGAAGTAGTGCGCAAGCCCATGCACACCGAAGCCCAGGTGTCCGCCATGCAATGCCCCGTCTGCCGCGTGCCGCTGGCGATGAGCGACCGGCAAGGCATCGAGATCGATTACTGCCCACAGTGCCGCGGCGTCTGGCTCGACCGCGGCGAACTCGACAAGATAATCGAGCGCAGCGTGCCGCAATCCTCGCAGACGCAGCGCCCCGCGCCCGGTTACGCGCAGCATGGCGGCCCGGGCCACGCGGGTTACGGACACGGCGCAAGCTATGGCAACAAGCCACAGAAACGTCGCAAGAGCTTCTTCGAAGAACTGTTCGACTAAGGCTATGTAACTGAATCTTATTCGCTTCATGCGTTGTATTGGATGAAATCGACAAGGCAACGAATATATTGAAATATACTTTTTGACTCGCCGAGGATTCAGTCGATACTTGTTGCCGATCGCACAACCGGAACTTGATATGCCGCAGTCATCCCCGGGTGGCTGTGCGATGAAGTTCGCCTGAAAGTGGGAGTTCGAAATGGAACATAACGACACGACGCTGCACGAATTGTCTTCCGGATCCGAAAGCTGGTTGCGCGGCAAGATCGACGATGGCGAAGTCGACAAGACGGTGGGGCTGGTGAAGTCGATGGGCACGGCCAATGCGGTCGCCGCGGACGACAGCACGACCAGCGTGACCGGCACGGTGATCTGCGCCATCTTCTATTGGCGCATCACGCTGGACACGCCGGACGGGCATCACTTCGTCGGCAACGCGGGCGGGCTCGGCAGCGTGGGCGGGGGCGGACTGCAGGGCGGATATCTCAAGGGCGTACCGGACTTGCCGACGCTCTATGCCAAGGCGGTCTCGTTCCAGTTCAACTGTGCTGCGGTCGGGCTGAACGTCAACTTCTTCGACAAGGACAGCAATCTCGTCGGTACATATGTCGGCGGCGGCCTCGGCATCTGTCTCGGCACCGGCGGCGGCTCGGGTAGCTGGAGCAGCTAGTCCCGCGCCTTCATCGACAGCCCTTCGTCACCGTTTTGAAGCCTTGGCCCCAAGGCGGTGGCGGAGCTGTCTGAAACTTCGTCCGGAGGGCCAAGTCCCTACTGACACCATTCGTGTCCTGCACTGCTCCAGCTATCGCTCGCAGCCAGGCCTTGTGCGACCATCTCCTCGCTCAGCCACTCATCGCGGCCTTCGGTGGTGCGCCAGGCGGCACGCAGTTCGCGGCCATACTTGTCGAGTGCCGGATCGTCCCCGCCATCCACATAGAACGGACCGCGGTTGAGCCAGGCCAGCAGCACGCCGCGCGCTTCGCGGGCCTTCAGTCGCTCCGCCTCGCAGGCCCCGTCGAGCTCGGGCGCATCGAAGCCGGTCAGGCGAATGCGGCGCTGGCCGAAGGCGATGGTGTCGCCGTCGATCACGCAGGCGTTCGAGTGGTGCACGCCGCACAGGGTGAACTTCGCCTCGGTCAGCGTGCCATTGCGGAGCGAGGTCGGCAGGCCGGCGTACCAAGCGCTCGCACCGATAATGGCGGCCACCACCAGCCATGGCCGCAGCGCACGCCAGCGCGCCGACCAGCGGCGCCGGCGCTTCCACTTGCGGTCGAACTGCGGCGGGCGGATCACGGCCATGCAAGGCCCCTATACCAGCGCCGCCGGTCTTGTATCGCGTGCTTTCCTATTTCCCACGCCTGCGCTAGGCGCGGCGCGTCTGACACGAGGACCCGGAATGGCGGATAGTGACACCCCGATGCTGCAAAAGGCCGAAGTGCTGATCGAGGCGCTGCCCTATTTCCAGCGCTATGCCGGGCGCACCTTCGTGGTCAAATACGGCGGCCATGCCATGGGCGATCCGGAAGCCGCGAAGGACTTTGCCGAGGATATCGTGCTGCTGAAGGCGGTCGGCATCAATCCCGTGGTGGTCCACGGCGGCGGGCCGCAGATCGGTGCCATGCTCAAGAAGCTGGGGGTCGAAAGCACCTTCGTCGACGGGCTGCGGGTGACCGACAAGGCCACCGCCGAAGTCGCCGAGATGGTCCTCTCCGGCGCGATCAACAAGGAACTGGTCGGCTGGATCGCCGGGGCCGGTGGCAAGGCGATCGGCATTTCCGGCAAAGACGGCGGGCTGGTGACGGCTCGCAAGGTAGAGCGGACCACGCGCGATCCCGACAGCAATATCGAACAGGTGGTCGACCTCGGCTTCGTCGGCGAGCCGAGCCAGGTCGACACCACCATCCTCGACACCGCCGTCGCCGCCGGAATGATCCCCATTGTCGCCCCGATCGGCGCGGGCGAGGATGGCCACACCTACAACATCAACGCCGATACCATGGCCGGCGCCATCGCGGCGGCACTGGGCGCGGCGCGGCTGTTCCTGCTGACCGATGTGAAGGGCGTGCTCGACAAGCAGGGCGACCTCATGACCGACCTGACCCCGGCGCAGATCGGTGCGCTCAAGCAAGACGGCACCATCAGCGGCGGGATGATCCCCAAGCTGGAGACCTGCGTCCACGCGGTCGAGGCCGGGTGCGAGGCGGCGGTGGTGCTCGACGGGCGGGTGCCGCATGCGATGCTGCTGGAATTCTTCACCGCGCGGGGGGCGGGAACGCTGATCCGCGCCGGCGATTGATCCTCCGCGCCTGCGTATTATGTTGTTGATACACCCCGACGGTCTCGGATAGGATCGCGTTCCGGACTGCTCCCTCCGATTGCAAAGGTATCGCCAGTGTTTCTCATCACCCTGATCCAGATCATCGAGCTGATCACCAATGTCTTCGTGATGCTCATCATCGTGCAGTTCGTGATCGGATTGCTGCTGGCCTTCAACGTGATCAACCAGAGCAACGAATTCGTGGTGGCGATCTATCGGTCGATCAATTCCCTTCTCGAACCGGTGCTGGCCCCGATCCGGCGCGTGCTGCCGAGCACCGGGACGCTCGATTTCTCGCCGCTTGTCCTCATCATCGTGCTGCAGGTGATGTTGATCGTACTGCGCAATGTCGCCATTGCGACGGTATGACGACAACCATTATCGACGGTAAGGCCTACGCCGCGCGGCTGCGCGAACGCGTCGGCGAACTGGCCACCGGCTTCGAGGCGCAGGCGGGGCGCAAGGCGGGCCTAGCCGTGGTGCTGGTGGGGGATGACCCTGCGAGCCAGGTCTATGTTGCGTCCAAGGCGAGGCAGACGGTCGCCTGCGGCATGGCGAGCTTCGAGCATCGCCTGCCTGCCGATACGTCGCAGGGCGACCTCGAGACGCTGGTCGACCGGCTCAACGCCGATCCGGCGGTCGACGGCATCCTCGTCCAGCTGCCGCTGCCCGAGGGTCTCGACGAACAGGCCGTGGTGGCGCGCATCAGCCCGGACAAGGATGTCGACGGGCTGACCCCGACCAGCACCGGGCGGCTCGCGCTCGGCCTGCCGGGGCTGGTGCCGTGCACTCCGCTCGGCTCGCTGATGCTGCTGAAGGACCGGCTGGGCGATCTTTCCGGTATGGATGCGGTGGTCATCGGCCGTTCGATCCTCGTCGGCAAGCCGATGGCGCAGCTGCTGCTGGGCGAAAACTGCACAGTCACCGTCGCGCACAGCCGCACGCGCGACCTGCCCGATGTGGTTCGCCGGGCCGATATCGTCGTCGCCGCAGTGGGTCGCCCGGAGATGGTCAAGGCCGACTGGCTCAAGCCCGGCGCGACGGTGATCGATGTCGGCATCAACCGGCTGCCGCCCGAACCGGGGGCCGACAAGGGTCGCCTCGTCGGCGATGTCGATTATGCCGGGGCGAGCGAAGTGGCGGGCGCGATTACCCCGGTCCCGGGCGGGGTCGGCCCCATGACCATTGCCGTACTGCTGCGCCACACGCTGGTCGCCGAC
>FWWL01000980.1_pt1 | contig 72171 bp, 58 predicted proteins | sample 2228331 | NCBI WGS metagenome assembly FWWL01 (sample SAMEA103939775, study PRJEB20133) | metagenome
AAAGTTAAAAGTTAAAAGTTAAAAGTTAAACGAAATATCACTATTCACTATTCACTATTCACTACATTCACCACTGTTCCCTGTTCCCTATTCCCTGTTCCCTAACCAATAACAATCAACCAACAACAATAATTAATTTTTTCGTCGGAGTTCTTCTTTGCCGAGGTTTTCTTGTCCAGACATAGCTGAACGTCCTTTTACTCTATCACGCTCAATTTTATAGTCCATCACGGCAAAACTACTTCCTTCCCCCCAACCGACAATTAACCAATCATCGACCTGTAAACCTACCCCCAGTAAGACTTGATCTTCTACGATCCAGGAAACTTGGTAAATGTTTTTAACTTTGTTAATTCTCAGTAGTCCATTGTACTTGGAATCAGGGCGACCGGGGTCGGTGCCATCGATTCTATATTCTCCTTCGAGTTTGCCGCGTATGCCACCGATCGCCCTTTCCGTCCCCACGGCGCCATCTGCCTGAGAATAAGTCCATCGGCCTTCTAGGGTGCCATCACCATTAATTTTATAGAGAACGGCTCCGTAAATTTCTTCATTGAGTCCGTAACCTACTAATAGGCGATCGCCTTCCAGGAAGCCTAAGCCAGTATAGTCTCCTGCGGAGGTTTCCCAGGAAAGATTGTACAGATTATTGGTGTCCCGAAAAGCCTCAATTTCTACGGTTCCGGTATATTTTTGCTTATCGGGACGTTGGGCGTCCCTCAGTTCCCAGGTGCCTTCGATTTGCCTTGAAGAAACATTTTGAGCCGATATGATGGGCGATCGCTCGGTGGGAATTGCCGAGACGGGCTGAGTGTCACCCAGGATCGTGGCGACGGTGGGGCGAATGTTGGGCGACACTAAGCAGGCGATCGCACCCAGGATTAAGCCAACGGTTAGAGTTTGATACCGCAGATATGCCATAGAAATTATCCTCTTAGCAGAAAATAAAAATTGTCAGAAAAACTTGAAGCGATCGCCAACCCAGCATCATTGCTTACTGCTGTACTTATTGCTGTACTTAGTGGTGTGGTGTTGACAATGGCATCTTGACAATTTGACCCATTTAAGCATTTAGGAGTTTCCCGGAAGTAGGCGATTGACCGCTCAAAGCTACATTTGGCAGGAATTTCATATTTTAATGTCTTTTAATGTCCCCCCTTCTCCGCAAAAAATGTCAAAAGATATTATTGTACTTGAAAATTCCAAAAAAAACAGTAACAATAAATACAAAAAGTCAAAACAAATCGTTCATCTCGCCCAGATAGCTGATTACCACCCCTTTTCGGGGTGTTTTTTTTGAGAAAATAAGCAGAGAGTAGGGGGCGACTCCCCCGCTCCGAAAGCTCCGCCTATTTTCAAATATGCTACTCTGGGAGCGCGAAACCTTCAAGGATTTATCCAAATGCGTAAATATTTTCAACCATATTACCAACTATTCTGGCTGGTGGCTTTCTTGGTTTCATGCACAGTGAGTCAACCCGGATTAGGAGCTTCCCCGTGGCGGCCAGTAGGTAGTGGGATTAACTTTGGTATTAGTGGCATAGCGCTGGTGAATCAAGCAAATAGTCAGACTAATTTTTTGATTGTCCATGATAATAAAAAACCCGGTGAGAATCGTTTAGCGATCGTGGCGCTTGGAGCAAATAAAAGCGTTGATTATTTGCCTTTAACCTGGCCGTATAATATTGATTTACCGATAGATTTAGAAGCCATTACTAAAGTTCCTAGTACGGAGAGGGTTTCTTTCATGGCTGCCGCTAGTCAAGGAAAAATTTATCATTTCACGGTGGAAAATAACCAAAGTGTTTCTATTCTGAAAATATTGGATTTACCAGCAATACCCAAAGAAAGTAATTTTGAAGGATTGGCGACTCAGGAAATTGACGGTAAAGTATTGATCGCTTGGGGACACCGAGGTCAGGACAGCGATCCAGGGGTAATTTATTGGGGAAATTTGGATTTAACAACTTATGCAATTTCTCCTCAAGGTTCAGTTAAATTTACCGTTCCTTGGCCCACAGAAAAAGTCCGCCATATTTCCGATATTAAAATTGATCCAGCGGGAACTTTATATGTGACATCGGCAACTGATAATGGGGATGATGGCCAGTTTAGTTCCGCTGTTTATGTGGCAGGTGTTTTTACCGTTAATCAATCTCAATTCAAATTCCGGCCTAATCTAGAATTAGCCCCTTTATATAGATTTGATGGTCATAAAATAGAAGGAATGGAATTAATTCCAGGGGAGAATGGTGGGGTGATTTTTGGCACCGATGATGAAAATATGGGGTCGTCAATTTATACAAGTTTTTAACTTAGAAACCGGGTTGATTTAGACAATTTAACCCGGTTGGCTGGGTGGCTTGGGTTTATATGGTGCGTTACGTCGGGAATAAAAATAATTAATTTGAGTATAATTAATTTGAGTCAGAATTTTGGCTCAGACTAACGCACTCTACTACCACTGCCGGAATGCTTCCTTTAAAGAATTAATTTTTCTTGGCTTGAATTACTTGTAAACTACCCCCAGCATAAAGGGTGAATTTTTCCACCACAAATCCCACTTCTGTGAGTAATTCCGGTAAGTTAGTTTTTAACAAATGCCATGCGGTTTCGGTTTCAAATAACCAGAAAAATATGGCGACCCCAGGCCAAAAAATCGGATTCGTGGGGGGATGAAAATCCACTAAGGTAAAAATGCCCCCTGGTTTCAAGACCCGATAGACTTCTTTGAGAATTTGTCGCAACTGTTGCGGCTGCATTTCGTGCAGGGCTGCACTGGTATGGACTAAATCAAATAGGCGATCGCCTATGGGCATCTCCTCCGCAAAGGCTTCTACATATGAAGCCTGGGGGACATTTTTTTGCGCCCGTTTGATCGATAATGGGGAGGCATCCAGTCCCGTGACATCGGCAAAATTTTCCACCAAGACCCCAGTCGCTTGACCGCTGCCACAGCAGAGATCCAGGACTTTGCTTTCCCTGGGGAGGTTCAACCCTTGCAAGGGCAGTCGGCGAAACCGGGACTCACCCCCCACCGCGAGAGACGCTAAACCGGAGATGCTGTCATATAGCCATTGGTGCTGATAACTTAAGTCTCTGAGAATTGTAGCCACGACTTTCTCCTTGCTGTCAGTGCCAGTTGTGAGTGCGAGTTATGAGTGCGAGTTGTGAGTGCGATCGGCAATGCGAAATACTTTCTCAATAAATCTGATACCTTATCAGCTTTTATTGTTACAATAGATTACGAAAATTTGTTTGGGAAATTATAACTATTATGGGCCGTGTAGGGGTATTATTACTCAATCTAGGTGGGCCGGAACAGCTTGAGGATGTCCGCCCCTTCCTGTACAACCTCTTTTCTGATCCAGAAATTATTCGCCTGCCTTTTCCCTGGCTGCAAAAACCTTTAGCGTGGCTAATTTCCAGTCGCAGGGCAAAAACATCACAAGAAAATTATAAAAAAATAGGCGGGGGTTCTCCCCTGCGTCGGATTACAGAAGAACAAGCGATCGCCCTACGGCAGCAGCTAGAAGCCAATGGACATAATGCCGAAGTTTATGTGGGGATGCGCTATTGGCATCCGTTCACCGAAGAGGCGATCGCTCAGATCAAGCGCGATAAAATCTCCAACTTAGTAATTTTACCCCTGTATCCTCAATTTTCCATTAGCACCAGTGGCTCCAGCTTCCGGCAATTGGAAACCTTGTGGGAACAAGACCCAGAATTACAAAAGATTAACTATACGGTGATTCCTTCCTGGTACAGACATTCTGGCTATTTGCAAGCAATGGCTGACTTAATTAGTCGCGAACTGGATCGATCTCCTAATCCCGATCGAGTGCATATCTTCTTCAGTGCTCACGGGGTGCCGCAAAGTTATGTGGATGACCTGGGGGATCCTTACCAAAAGGAAATCGAGGACTGCACCAAGTTAATCATGCAAACCTTAAATCGGCCAAATGATTACACTTTGGCTTATCAAAGTCGCGTCGGTCCAATAGAATGGTTGAAACCCTATACCGATGAAGCCATTGAAGAATTAGCCCACAAAGGGGTGAAAGATTTAATGATAGTGCCGATTAGTTTTGTCTCGGAACATATCGAAACCCTGGAAGAAATTGATATCGAATATCGGGAAGTGGCTGAAGCAGCGGGAATTGAGAATTTTTATCGGGTTCCGGCTTTAAATACTCATCCCGTATTTATTAGTGACTTGGCGGATTTAGTGGAAGAAGCCTTGCGGGCTCCTCGTGTCAGTTTTTCCCAAATTATGCGTCCGCAAAAGACTTTTAAACTTTATCCCCAAGAACGTTGGGAATGGGGTTTAACCACCACAGCGGAAGTTTGGAATGGTCGTTTGGCGATGATTGGCTTTATTGCTTTGGTCGTTGAGTTAATTAGCGGTCGTGGACCGTTACATTTTGTTGGATTGTTGTAATCCCTTGGGCAAGCGACAGGTTAAAATAATCGCGCTACTATATATATGCGATATATGCGCTACTATATGCGCTACATATATTATAAAGTCCGATTTTCGCGGACTTTATTTTTTAGGGACGCTCCCGATTTTGTGCCTAATTTATGCCTAATTTATGCCTAATTTATGCCTAATTTTTGCGCCATTTTTGGCTTACTTATACCAAATAAAAAAATTTTGCTACAATCCCAAGGTTAATTTGGGCGATTGTAGGGGCGATCCCCCCTTGTCGCCCCGCGCCCCAAGAGATGCCTGAATTTTTGGCAATGGTATTAATCCGGTTCTTGCTTGTGGTGACGAGGATTTTGTTTAACCCCTTGGTTAATATACCAGCGATACCACTGTTGGGAACTGCGAATCGCTAACCATAGTAATAATAAAGCAATAATTGCTCCTTCTCTGGGGGCATCAAAAGCTAATAATACAAGAGAAACGCAGAGGATATCTTGGGCTAAAATTGCCCAAAAAGGTAGTCGTCCCAAACGATAAAACCAGCCCACTTGAACCAGTTGCAATACTAAGGCTAACAGTCCACCGACTACCCCAATAATTGCAATCACAAATCCTGGGGCATCTGCATCTTCTCCCACAAAGGTTAGTTGCGCGATCGCCATGCCCATAATTGCCCCAACAAAGGGACTACAAACTAACTGAACCGTTTGTAAAACTCGTTGCCCCAACAGCTTTTTTGAGGCAAATAGTTCAAATAATGACCAGCTTACCAACACGGCAATTACCACTTGGGGATGAAGCTTTGACAATAAAGGGACTCGTGACCAAAGCTCCTCATTTTGCAACAAACCAATTAAAAGTAAAGGTAGGGCAATTCTCATACCCCCCGCTGCCGCTGCCGAAAGTGCCGCTAAGAGTCCAATCATAGAATTTTTGCTGGTATTGTTGCCAAGAATATCAGGGAAGTTGCCAAAGATTCAACTGCCAATACAATCAAGTCTTTCAGATTTTGAAATCTTGACTTTGACTACAAGCTGCCAGTCCTTAGCATCGATTCATAATCTAGCCCAGGAATGAAATTACCAATTCAATTCATATTAATGATATAATCATACCATAAACCCCCTCAACTAACAAAAAATAAATTTTTAGTTTCCCCAAAAGGAAATTCACCCCATGAACAATCAAAAAAAGCCGGTCAAAAAAAAAGCCTAGTGGCTGGGGATGTAGTAATATTCCTATTTCCATCATCTTCATTTTAATTGGCGGCGGGTATTGGCTATTTACCCATCAAAGAAATTTTTTTACCAACCAACTTTTTCTTTTAGGGCAACAAATCCCGATTCCCGAGCAAATTCAACCGTTTATTGCCGATATTAAGGCTAAAATACCGGGTGCCAAACCATCAGAAGAAATCCCAGAAAGTCAAGCAGCGACTCAAACCCAATCACCGCTACAAATATTAGGGAATGACCCCCAACCTAACACAGAAAAAACACCGAAACAAATCCATAAAAAATCTGTAAATTCCCAGGCTGGAACTACCTGGGAAAGCAAAGTTATTCGCGGGGTTTATATCAGTCGTTATGCCATCACCAATAATACCGACGAAAAAACGATTAGAGAACGAGTCCGTTATTATCACTCTCAAGGAATTAATACGATAATTCATGGGGTTTGGGGCAATGCTTGCACTATGTACAATAGCCAAGTGATGCAAAAAACTTTAGGTTATGAAAGCTGTCCCAATGAATTTCAAGATCGCTGGTTAGATTGGTTAATCGATGAAGCCCATAAACACGGGATGCAAGTTCATGCTTATTTTGAAAAAGGGATAAAAATTGATGAAAATAGCCCGGTTTTTGACTTGGCTGTTGCCCGGAAATGGATTGTCCCTGGGGTGGATAGGACTCATCCCGGAGTGGATCATTATGTCCTGGATGTGGAAATTCCCGAAGTAGGAGAATTTTTTAAAGATATCTTGGTGGAATTTGTGAAAAAATACCCCAAGATTGATGCGGTGCAGTGGGATGATTATCTGGGTTATTATGCGGAACTGCCGGGAAAAGTTGACCGCACTGCTAGTTTAACGAAGTTTGTGGAAGAGATGATTGCTGAGATGAAAAAAGCGAATCCTGCGGTTAGCTTTGACCTTTGTCATCATAATCCTTATTGGGCGAAACAATATTTTGCCGCTGATTGGGAAAACTGGAGTGTAGATCGCGTGTTTATCCAAGTTTATAGCGAGGAAAATTTTGCTCAAGAGTTAGGTTATGTTAAGCAATCTTCTGGTATCGCGATTACAGAGCGACAATTTAAACATTTAGAGAGTTTAGTCAAAGCTCCAGAAGTCCAGAGTATTTTGATTTTCCCTCTTTCCGGGAAACCAGAAGAGGCGATCGCTCAGGTGAAAAAAATCACCGATAAGTTTTAAAGTTTACCCCAAGGTAGAGAACATTAAGGATGAAATAGGCATGAATAAATTATTATACCAATATTATACCAATTTGAAAAATTATGGCGACGATGGCATGAATTTTTGTAAATGGTATTAGATATCAGAAACAATAGAAGCAATACAGCGGTAGCAATGTGGATGAAGTACAGAGGTTTTTTGGATTCCGGTACATAGCGCTGAGGCGCATGGTTCCTTAACGAGTGAATCACAGGTTTTTTTATATTTGTACTTCAAAATAACTCCGAAAATTGCTATAAACTATTGAAAGCAGTAATAATCAGACCAAGATTCAAACAATGATGAATTCTGTTGAACCAATCAAACATGAATTGAGCCCTTTTACCCGACTCAAATGTGGTTTAGGGTGGGATATGGCAGTGGAAGATGATGGGGAAAATGATGCGGAAAATGATGTTAAAGATGATGTAGAAGATGATATCGATCTTGACTTAGTGGCACTCTGTTTAGATGACCGGGGTAAATTACCTCGCGGTAAAATGGATTTCGTCTATGCGGGTCATCCCAAACATGACTCAGGGGCAATTATTCTTTCTAATGATAATTTAACCGGAGCGGGGGCAGGCGATGATGAGAATATGTTAATCGATTTGAAGCAAGTGCCAAAGGCGATCGCGCAGATTATCTTTGCCGTAGTCATTGACTCTGGTGCCGATTTAAAACAAGATTTTAGTGAAGTGAAAAATGGGTTTTGGCGACTATGCGATCGCTTTTCCGGGAAAGTGCTAATTCACCAATCTTTATCTAACCCGGAATGGGTGGGAAAAACCGCCTTACTGACAGCTACTTTAAAACGCCAAGAGAACGGCTGGTTATTAATCCCGTTAGGGGAAACAATGACCATAGCTCATCTAAATGAATTGTTATTGAAATATAGCAATTAAACCTCAAATAAACCTCAAATAAATCAACCACATAAATTAACCACAAAAGCACAAAGAACACGAAGATGATCTAACTTTAATTACCTTACTTTGTGTCCTCTGTGTCTCTGTGGTTTTATTAGTTAGATCCCCAACTAAATCCCCAACTAAATCCCCAATCGCTGATAAATTTTTGGGAGATTTTTGAGTTGTTCCTGTGGATCAAAACAAGCGGCGATCGCTTCTGGGGTGAGTTTTTCCTTTACCCTGGGATCTTGGCAAATCAGGGCATAAAAATCACCATTGGGCTGGTTCCAGGCTTGATGGGCACAAGATTGCACGATCGCATAAGCTTCCTCGCGGCGCATTCCTTGACCAACCAGGGCTAACATCACCCGTTGGCTGAACACCACACCGCCGTAAATATTCATATTGCGCCGCATATTGTCGGGGTAAACCAGCAGATGTTTGACCAAATCAGTCATTTCCACCAACATAAAATGAGTCAGAATGCAGGCATCCGGCAGCAGCACCCGTTCGGCGGAACTGTGGGAAATATCCCGTTCATGCCACAAAGCCACATTTTCCAAAGCGGTCATAGCATAGCCGCGAATTAATCGAGCCATGCCGGTCAGCCGTTCTGAACGCACGGGGTTGCGTTTATGGGGCATTGCCGAAGAACCTTTTTGTCCTGGAGAGAAATACTCCTCAACTTCCAACACATCGGTGCGTTGCAGGTTGCGAATTTCCACAGCAAACCGTTCAATGGAGGCGGCTAACAAAGCCAAATGTTGCACAAAGTCCGCGTGAATTTCCCTAGAAATCACCTGAGTGGAGGCGATATCGGGTTCGAGTCCCAGTTTGCGGCAGACGATCGCCTCAACTCTGGGGTCAATATTGGCATAAGTTCCCATTGCCCCGGAAATTTGACCCACAGAAATCCGTTTCCGCAGTTGAATCAGGCGATCGCGGTGACGCAACACCTCCGCCAACCAACTGGCTAACTTAAACCCAAAAGTAATCGGTTCCCCATGAACTCCGTGCGAGCGGCCAATCATCACCGTATCTCGGTGTTGTTGCGCCTGGTAGCGAATCGCTTGAATCAAATCTTCCAGCACTTCCAGCAAAAGATTCAGACTAGCCACCATTTGCAGGGTCAATGCTGTATCCAACACATCGGAACTGGTCATACCCAAATGGATATAGCGTCCCGCATCCCCCACATATTCATTCACATTAGTGAGAAAAGCAATCACATCATGGCGGACTTCCGCCTCAATTTCCTGAATCCGCTTCGGGTCAAAATTGGCTTTTTGCTTAATTTCTTCAACCGCCGCCGCCGGAATATATCCGAGTTCAGCTTGTGCCTCACAGACGGCAATTTCCACTTGCAGCCAAGTTTTTAACTTATAGGTTTCTGTCCAAAGTTCGCCCATCTCGGGCAGGGTGTAACGCTCGATCACGCGCTGGCAAAAGGATCTAGACAACCTTCCTATTGTAGTACGCCTTTAGCCCAGCGGCCATTCTAGTCGTTTAATCTTAATAAGATTTAATTTGTTGTTTGTTGGTTGTTAGTTGTTGGTTCTTGGTTCTTGGTTCTTGGTTGGTTATTGGTTATTCGTTGACCGCAATTCCATCTGTCTATCGATGGGATCCTCCTCGTCTTTGCCCTCCATCAAAGCCAAAAAATCAGCAATTCCTAGAAACTTGGTTTCTCAGAAAAATGCCTGAGTTTTAGCCAAGATTTTATTCAAAATCTGGTTTCTCCACAGACAGGCAGATCGCACAAACTGACCACTGCTGACCGGAATATGCCTGTGATACAATCCCTCTAGCCTCTTACCCCCCTTCTTTTCTTAAAATAATGATTGGCACTATCCTAGAAAATCGCTATCGAATCCTCTCAGAGTTGGGGAGAGGTGGATTCGGCATCACCTATCTTGCCGAAGACATAAAACTGCCCACTCCTCGTAAATGCGTCGTTAAACAACTCTCAACTTATGGCCTGCAACCGCAGGTTTTGTCAACAGCCAAAACCTTATTTCAAAAAGAAGCCGCCACATTACAAAGTTTGGGAGAACACGATCGCATTCCCAGATTGTTTGCGTATTTTGAAGCTGGGGGACAGTTTTATCTCGTGCAGGAATTTATCGAAGGCGATGATTTAGCCCAAGAAATCTATCCGGGAAAAATCCTCACCGAAAAGCAGACAGTTGCACTGCTAATTGAAATTTTAGAAGTCTTAAAATACGTTCACCAACAAAACGTCATTCATCGGGATATCAAACCGCAAAACATTATGCGCCGCAAATCCGATGGCAAAATTGTCTTAATTGACTTCGGCGCTGTCAAAGAGATTCAAGGTCTAGCTGTCACCGCCACCGGACAAACTACCAGCACAATTGTGGTGGGCACTCCCGGATATATGCCCCACGAACAAGCCGCAGGCAAACCTAGATTTTCTAGTGATATTTATGCCTTGGGGATGATTGGCATTGAAGCCTTAAGTGGCATTCCTGCCAGTCAATTTCCTGAAGATCCATCTACCGGCGAAATTGTCTGGAAAAATCAAGTTAATGTCAGCCATCAATTAGGTCGAATTCTCGATAAAATGGTTTCCTGTTATTTACCGAGACGATATCAAAGTGTTGACGATGTACTCTTAGAACTCAAAGAATTAGAATTAAAGGAAATTAATCAACCGGCACAAACAGGAGTGACCCTCGCGATCGCCCCCCGCGCTCATTCTCCATCCACTACATCAATATCCCCAAGCAAATCTCCAACTAATTATCTCTGGGGTCTAAGTTTGGGGCTAGTCGCCGGGGTTTTTTTTGTGATTGGCTTTGTATCGATCGTTGCCAATGGGCCGAAATCCCGGGAAACTCCCGCTGTGGCACCCGCACCAACACCCAGCCAGACCCAAAGACCTGCCTTGAAACCAAGACCTGCCTTAACGGAACAACCGCCCCAAATTAAAGAACCAACTCCAACGGCAAAACCGGCACCAGCCCCAGAACCAGTCCCAACGGTAGAACCAATCCCAACGGTAGAACCGGGTTGGAGCGAAGAACCGATGCCAACGGTAGAACCGGGCGCGATCGAAGAACCGATGCCAACGACAGAACCGGGCGCCAGCGAAGCACCGATGCCAACGACAGAACCAGTCCCAACGGTAGAACCGATGCCAACGGTAGAACCAGTCCCAACGGTAGAACCGATGCCAACGGAAGAACCAGTCCCAACCCCGGAATCAACCGCACCAGAAGCGACCCCAACCCCAGAACCGGCACCCGTCCCGGAATCGACCGCACCAGAAGCGACCCCAACCCCAGAACCGGCACCCGTCCCGGAATTGACCCCAGAAGCAACCCCAACCCCAGAACCGGCACCCGTCCCGGAATCGACTCCAGGCAATAATTTGTAAGATTGGTAAAATTTAGGGTTGCATAACGGTCATAAAGGTGCGTCTGGGCTGGAATAAGAGTTAATTGTTTATGCCAAAATTAATTGCCAGCAAACACGCACCCTACATTCTTTGTCACTGGGCGATCGCTCTTAGGACTCAGAAACCGGGTTTCTTTTTCGTGAAAAACAGATAACTTTTGATACCCACAACATTGGTCCCGGCTTCTAGGCAATCTGCGAGGAACCAGAAACCGGGTTTTTAACCCGATTTTTTGGTTTATTTTAAACTAAATTAAACTCCTTCATCGCCGGGATAAAATTAGCATTTTCGTGGCTGGAACGGCTGAGTTTAATCAAGGCAAATCTTTGTAAGGGAGTGAGTTTTCCCCATTGTTCTACAGTAATGGTTAAATTAAATGCTTGGGCTTTTTCTTGCACCATTTTTGGTACAATTGTATCATCTAACCACGGGGGATTTTCCTCAATGGGCAGGTCTTTGGCTTCGCTGCCTGTATAGTCGATTACTTGTTGGTGTAACCAGTCGTGGTAGTCTTGGATTTCCCCAGGGGTGGAACAGGGGCGATCGCACAATGCTTGACGAATTTCTTGGGGAAACTTATGCCAATGGGCTAGTTTTAACTTCACTCCACAAGTATCGAGTTTATAGCGTACCTGCATCGGGATGCAATTCAGGGAATCAACAAAATCCGCTTCAAATTGAAAAAAAGTCATCTTCTTTTAGGTGAGTGATATGAACTAAGTATGAATTTATAATCGCCATTTATAATCGCCGATGGCTATGGCGGATAATCAAATAACTCAGGGATAAAGCCAAGATAGCTGTTGCCACTCCAATTAGCTCAAATCCTCCAGCTTTGTTAAAGTCGAAAATGATAATTTTCCGAGCCATTGCAACTAGCGATGTCACCAGCACTAACTCCATTTGTACCATATTACTTTGCAAATAGGCAGTAATATTTTCCAGAATTTCCAGGGCAATTAATACATCTAAAAACAAGCCGAACAGTTTAAATAATGTTTGATGACCCACCAGGACAGGTTGGGTATTAAATTCTTCTATGGTGACAACAATTAAGTCCCACCCTGAGACAAAAACCACAAAAATCATCACTAAAGATAAGAGTTTTGCCGTAAATTTCTGGATTTTATTAAGGCTGTATATAAAAACTGAATCATCAAAAAAAATGAATAATTTTCTAATTAAATTTATTTGGGGGCTTCGCTCGTTTTTCATGCTTTTTTTAGTCCTGCCTCAAAAACTGACTTCAGATGAAATCAGTCTACTTTTCGATTTAAGTTGCGGACGATCCAATAACTAATGGAAAGGGCAAAAATTGCCAGTCCTAGACCGATTAAATCTAAGCCTTTGAGCTTGCTAAAGTCAAAAATAATGATTTTCCGAGCTACCGCTACCAAAGAGGTGACAATGACTAACTCGACTTGAACGACGTGCTTGCGTAAATAAGCAGTAATATTTTCTAGAACTTCTAGGGCAATTAAAACATCTAAGAATAAACCAAAAATTTTAAATAAGGTTTTATCTAAAAAAATATCTGGAGTAGCTAAAAAATCTTGAGCAACCACAATAATCAGGTCGCCCACTGAGACGATAATGATAAAAATCATTACCAAGGATAGGACTTTAGAAAATAATCCTTCCATCCAGTGAACGCCAGACATGAAATTATCATCGCGAAAGCACATCGCGATGTCTGTGAACAACTTGTTAAGTTTAGTTTTTTTGCTGGGAGCCATAGACTAGGAGGTAGGCAAAGGGCTGAAATCTTGACTGGAACGATTATCATGCCTAGTCTATAGCACAGTGGCTTCTAATTAGACGTTTTAAAAGAAAAAATAACTTTCTACGATCGCTGCTGTTGGGTGGCAGATATGGTCTGAAGCAACCCGGTTTCTGGTTGGGCGATCGCGACTAACTGCACCGCACAAGCTTTTAACTCTGGTTGCAGGGAGTCGGGACAGGACTCGGAGTGAGTCAGGGCGTTGGCTTCGGCATTTTCAGCCCAAAGGAAGCCCCAGTGCATCGGGACAAACACGGTCCCACGGGCGATCGCCTCCGTAATCATCGCCGGAAACACTGCATTGCCACGGGGCGATCGCACTGCCACCGACATTCCCTCAGAAATCCCCAACTTTTCCGCATCACGGGGATGAATTTCTATAAACGGATCTGGGTGCATCTTAGCGGTCTTGGGAATTCGTCCCGTCCGAGTTTGGGTATGCCAATGACCATAAAGCCTGCCCGTAGTCAGCACAAACGGATAATCGGGATTCGGCGGTTCCGCCAAACCTTTGGCATAATAAGCCCCAAACCGGGCCCGACCATCAGGGGTATTAAAGCGGAAATCCGTATATAACCGCTTATTCGTGGCAAAGTTGGGAGTAATTTGGCCAGCGGAAAAAGGCCATTGAATCGGGCCATGTTCCGCCAAAAGTTGATGACTCAACCCGGAAGTATCACAAGGACGACCTTTGGTTAATTGGACAAATTCCCCATAGACTTCGGCGGAATTAGCAAAATTAAACTTATCGGCAAAACCCAAACGCCGCCCCACTTCCGCAAAAATTTCCCAATCCGCTTTAGCTTCCCCTGGGGGTTCGCGAAATCCAGCGCACAAAGTCACCACCCTTTCCGAGTTGGTCATTACCCCAGTTTTCTCACTCCATTGGGCAGCGGGCAACAACACATGGGCATATTGCGCGGTTTCTGTAGGATAATAGGCATCTTGATAAACCGTAAACGGGGATTGACGTAAAGCCGCTTGAGCACGCTTGACATCTGGCATACTCACCGCAGGGTTGGTGGCGGCAATCCATAAAAACCCTACTTCGCCCGCTTCTAAACCCCGGATCATCTCCAGGATGGTCATCCCCCGTTGGGGCGGAATACTACCTGGGGGAATTCCCCAAAATTCTTCCACCTCTGCCCGGTGTTGGGGGTTGGAAATCGACCGATAGCCCGGTAAAGTGTGGCAAAGTCCCCCCGCTTCTCGACCTCCCATGGCATTGGGTTGTCCGGTGAGGGAAAACGGCCCTGCCCCCGGTTTACCAATTTGTCCAGTCATTAAATGCAGGTTAATCAGCGATCGCACCTTAGCAGTTCCTTCCGAGGACTGATTCATCCCCATTGACCACAGAGATAAAACCCGATCTGACTCACCCCACCACCGGGCTACTTGTTCCAACTTATCCAGTGGAATGCCACAAGTTCTGGCCACCAATTCCGGGGCGGTATTCTGAATTACCTCGGCAAAAGCAGAAAATCCAGAGGTATGTTCATCAATAAAAGACGTATCAACATATCCCCATCGCATTAATAAATGGGCGATTCCATTTAATAGGTCAATATCTGTACCCGGTCGAATGGCTAAATGTAAATCAGCGGCTTCAGCGGTTTGGGTGCGGCGCGGATCCACCACGACCATTTTCACTTGGGGATTTTTTTTGTGGTGTTGTCGCAGGCGATTAAATACAATCGGGTGACATTCAGCGGTATTGGTGCCAATGAGAAAGGCAAAGTCGGTAAGTTCTAAATCTTCATAGCAGCAAGGGGGGCCATCAGACCCAAAACTCTGGGTATAACCCGCCACCGCACTAGACATACAAAGGCGGGAATTAGTATCAAAATTGTTGCTATTTAAACAGCCGGTAAAAAGTTTTTTAGCAATATAATAGTCCTCAGTTTGAAACTGACCGGAACCGTAGAGAAAAAGCGCATTTGGGCCTTGGGTTGCTCGCACGGTTTGAATCTGCTGCACAATGCGAGCGAATGCTTCATCCCAGGTGACGCGGCGAAAGGGTTGATCGAGAGATTCTCGCATCATGGGATACTTCAATCGATCTTTATGTAGGGATTCGCTAACTGTAGCGCCTTTGACACAGACTTTGCCCAAACTAGAAGGATGTGCGCGATCGCCTTGAACTTTCCAAATCGGTGTTTCTTCACCATCTTTATGAGTGGGTTTTCCTTTTTGTGCTGGTGGGGATACTTCCAAACCACAGCCCACCCCACAGTAAGGACAAATTGTTTTGTTTGCGTTATTTTGGTTACAGTTAGTCATAATATAATTGTTTCGCTGAGTAAATATAACTTTTTGATATAAATTAGACAATTTTGGCTTTAATAAAGTATAATATTTCTGTCAAAATATAGCGGATACACCTCCATCTGCTATATTGAAATAATCGATAAATCTAATATTCCTATGCTTAATTATATGCTTAATCCTTAATTACTTGCTTAAGGCTTAATTATTTACTTAATTATTTGCTAGCGGCTTTTCTTCTATCTCAGAGGCTTTCTGGATTACCGCCTGCGCGGGAATGACAGTTTTTTTTACTCGATCGATCAATCCGAAAATATAGTTATTTAATTAGTTATTTAATTAATTATTAGCTTAATTATTGGCGTAATTATTGACTTAATTATTGCTCTAATTATTTGCTTAATTATTTGGCGGCCACCCAGGAATAGCTGGGGTGAATGCAGGTCTATAAATATCATTTTTTTGACAATTGCAGTGTCACCCAGCCGCCCGGAAAGAAAGATTTCAGGTTTAATTACCGGAAATCCAAGGGCTAACTTCTAGTTGGCCACTGGGGGTGAAAACCACCACAAATTTAGCAGTTTTGTCTGAGGTCGCTGCCGGATCGATTAAGCCGGGCAAAGGAGTTTCATTGCTATATTTTTTGGCTGATTCATTGATTTCTTTGTAAGACGCGATCGCCCCAGATTCAGTTACATTAATCTGATACACCAGACTAGAGGTAAATGTGGGATTAGTTGTCCAATTTTCATCAATTTTGCTCAATACTTGGCTGTTTAATGCTTGAAGAGTTGCCGGATCGGTAATAGTCGATTCAGCGATCGCCGGAGCGGTAGTCGCGGGAGCGGTAGTCGCCGGAGTGGTAGTCGCCGGAGTGGTAGTCCCCGGAGCGGTAGTCCCCGGAGCGGTAGTCGCTGTCTCGATCATGGGCTGACTGGTGGAGGAAAGGTTCTCTGTCACCAGGGGGATTTCTTGATTCGTCTCCGAGGTCGGTTCAGGGGACAGGGAAGTTGCACCTGGATTGCTGGGGGTCGATAGGCTGGTGGAATAAGTCACAGCGGGTTTACTTTCCTCAGCTTCCGTGGCCATTGTCTCAGGAGTCACCTTGGGTGAGACGAATTGCAGAACCCCGCCTAAAATCAATACAGATACGGTGGCGCCAGTGGCAATCAGGGCATCAGAACGGTAATGTTGCTCGGTAGATGCGTTTTCAGTCACTTTGTTGGTAGACATAGCAGGTTTTTTCCTTACTTTAAAGTAACCCGAATGTGTGAGAATTTTATGACAATTTGGTCTAATCTGTTCAGGTTAGACGGATCAATGATTCTCACTTAGCGGCTGCACATTACCATAAGATCCAAAATTTAAACGTTAGCAGTGAACAGTCCACCCTGGGAAGGTTGGAATTGCTTGAACTGAGAGCTTTACCCTTAAGTAAGGTTAAGTTTTTTGCCTCTGTTTGGCGGTAATGGCTGGGTGGCAAGTCAAGGCGATCGCGATCCTCGTTTCTGGTAATTTTGACTACGATTCTTGACTTAGCCACGGGTTCACTTCCAGTTGCCCCTCTGGGGTGAATATGACCAAGAACTTAGCCACGGATTTTGCTGCCAGGAAAGAACAGTAGACGAGCGGGATATGATGGCGAGCCGATGGCGGCGATCGCGCCACAATTCACCATCAAGCCTTCTTCCTTGCCCCAAAATTTTCGATTAACAAATTTTCCAAAAAAGGCTTCAAATCTTCACAAGCAATGCCCTTGGTCACACAAGTACCCAACTGAGCATCTTTACCCACCTTGCCACCCATATAAATATCCACCCCTTCCACGGTTTTGCCATTCTTGCGAACCTTGGTTCCCATCAAGCCAATTTCTGCCACTTGAGGCTGACCGCAAGAATTCGGACAACCCGTCCAATGCATTCGCACCGACTGGGGAATATCTAACTCTGCTTCCAATTCTTTCACCAATGCGATCGCGCGATTCTTCGTTTCCACCAGAGCAAAATTGCAAAACTGTGCCCCCGTGCAAGACACCAAACCGCGGGCTAAAGGAGTGGGATGAATCGAAAACTTCTCTAACAATGGCTCCTGTAAAAAAGCCTCCAGATAAGCATCCTTAATGTAAGGAATAATCACATTCTGCTCCACCGTCAGGCGAATTTCTCCTGCCCCATAGACTTCTGCCATGCGAGCCAAATCAAACATATCCGAAGCGTATAAACGCCCCACTGGAACATGTAAACCTACATAATTCATTCCTGGTTGCCGCTGAGGATAGACCCCGATATGATCCCGTTTATCCCAATCAATCTCATCCTTCGGGGCAGCGGTTGCCAAAGGGCGTCCCAACTGGGTTTCCACTTTAGCGCGGAACTTTTCGATGCCCCACTCATCAATCAGCCACATCAACCGGGACTTCTGACGGTTAGCCCGCAAGCCGAAATCCCGAAAAACCTCTAGCACAGCCCGGCAGAGATCCACTACCTCATCGTTTGGCGCCACCCAAGCATTCAGAGGAATTGCCGGTTCACAACGTTTTGCCGAAAAGAAACCACCGACCAAAACATTAAAACCCAGCACATTATTTTTATAAGCAGGGACAAAGGCCAAATCATTGATTTCGGCGTGAACGGAATTATCCCGCCCCCCTTCAATGGCAATATTAAATTTGCGGGGTAAGTTACTAAATTCGGGATTTCCTGCCCCATGATTAGTAATCATATCCTGAACTTTTCGCACCAATTCTCTGGTATCAATTAATTCATCGGCATCAATCCCCGCCACTGGCGATCCCGTGATATTTCTCACATTATCCATCCCGGATTGAACGCTGGTCAAATTGACCGAGTGCAGACGACGAAAAATATCGGGAATATCTTCTAAACGAATCCCCCGTAATTGCAGATTTTGCCGGGTGGTAATATCTGCATTCCCATCTTCTCCATAGCGCTCGACAATTTCCGCTAATACCCGCATTTGTTCACTGGAGAGAATGCCGTTAGGCATCCGCAAACGCAGCATAAATTTACCCGGCGTCACAGGCCGAAAGAATATCCCCAGCCACTTTAAGCGATGATTTAGGTCAGTTTCATCAACCGCTTCCCAGCCGATTCTCGCAAATTCATCCAGTTGCTCTTTAACGGCTAAACCATCTTTTTCTTGTTTGAATTTTTCAAACTTGTTTAACTTCTCTTCTAGGCTAGTCGATGCTGTCATAAATTAATTCCTTTTTTGATTTTAAGTTGAATGAATATTTTAGGATTATTTTAAACCCACAAAATTTAGCAATAGCAATTAATCAGCCCCAAGCCAACATTAAGCTATGAACAAGCTAAACCACATTGTTTAAATGTGTTTTCAATTATTTGTCAATTAACTATTTACTTAACGCCTGAATATTTTGCCTTTGTATTTGCCTTATTTTAAATAGAATTTATGATGATAAAAACAGGTAAGTTGTATTGAATTTTACAAAAATTTATCATATATGATGATTTTGCATATATTTAATTCTTTTTTTGCATAAAAAGCCCCAGATCCGATGGCTTCCGGGGCTTTCGGAGCGGACGGGGCGGACGGCGGAGCCACACCCAGAAAAGCAAAAAGACACCCGTGATTAATCACCTAGGTGCCTGTTTGGTTAATTAAGGAGTTTTTGCCGTTTTTCCTAATTTTTCTTACCTTCTCGGCTGGCAGTTTGAATGTATAAAATCAAGAGGAAAACAGCGGGAACCAGTACAAATAGGATGGTTGCGATAAAACCTAGATCGTTAACTTGCATACTACAACACCTCTATGTCAATGTGATTGTTCAGTTCCCTTAGAATATCATCATTTGCATACGGGTCATTTATGGATGGCGGTTTTGACCCATCACAAATGACCAATTAGCAAACAAAGAATTAAGGCTTGATTTTCACGGTGACTGGCCCGTTGACCAGAGTTTGGCAAGCCAACCTATAATTGGCGGGCTTTTTCTTGAGTTTTGTCTCTTCAACTTTGCTTCGAGGGGAAAGATTTTCTTCGCCCTCAACAATTTCCACAATACAGGTAGCACATTGACCGTAGCCACCACAGTTCATCATTTTGCCATAAAATTTGTAGAGATCGATCTGGTTTTCCAAGGCTTTCAGGCGTAAATTGGCTCCCTGAGCGACCACAACTTCTTTGATTTCCTGATTGTCACTATTGACAAATTTGATGTTACTCATTATTATTTGAGACTTTGATTTATGTTGATGAACATGGGCGCACAGTGGAAGGAACGATGGGCGGCCCATTGCCCAACGTCTCGACTGGTCAAGCAGGAGATCGTCCATTGATTCGCCTGAGTGCCAGAGGAACTGGTTCAGGCTATTTTCTGCCCTGGTGTTGAGCAATCTCATGGCGATCGGTCACTAGGTTTTAATTTATCACTATATATTACGAAATGTTAAAAATTTAGCCGCGATGTGGATGGTGGCGACCAAGAAGCCCAGAAACCGGATGAGAAACCGGGTTTCTTGGTTGGATGACTTTCGCTGGTCGTCAATTACCCGGTTTCTCTGTTGCCCCAAGCAACCAAGCAAAGAAACCGGGTGAGAAACCGGGTTTTTGAAAAACCCGGTTTCTTGGTTGGGTGACAGAGATTTGGTGTCAATTACCAGGTTTCTGAATTAAGTTTACCCCTGATGCTATAATCAAATAATCATATCTATAACAATCTATAACTAAGATGTCGCCCGCTAAAGAAATCTCAATTTCCTTACCAACATCCCTAGTAAAATTTATTGAGAACTATAAAACCGCCAAAGGATGTCAATCCCCTGACCAAGTGATTCAATTAGCTTTAGAATTATTGAGAAATCAAGAACTAGAATCCGCTTACAGAGAAGCATCTAGTGAAATTGATTCCGCTTGGGATATTACAATTGCCGATGGATTAACCGATGAAACGTGGTGAAATTTACTATGCTAATCTCAGTCCGGCGGTTGGATCGGAAATGGATAAACGCCGCCCCGTGCTTATAGTAAGTAACGATGCAAATAACCGCGCAGCGGATACAGTGACAATTCTACCCATTACCTCTAATGTGACTCGCGTTTACCCTTTTGAAGTGTTAATCAATCCAGAGGATAGCGGTTTACCCAAGCCTTCCAAGGTGCAAGCGCAGCAGGTGCGAACTATTTCTAAACAAAGGATCGGTGGGGATGCAGTGGGTTTTTTGAGTCAGGAAGTTATGCAAATAGTAGAGACTGCCCTCAAACTCCACTTAAAGCTAGATTAAATTTCCTCACGATCGCCATTGATTCATTCACCTTTATTTGTGGTTAAAAAAGCGCGATTCCCGTCTCTGGATCCGCTCCGCGGAATCGCGCCTCAAGCAACCAAGCAAAGAAACCGGGTTTCTATCAGCATTTTGGTTGGGTGACAGAGATGGTCTAAAGAAACCCGGTTTCTCTGTTGCCCCAAGCAAGCAACTAAGCAAAGAAACCGGGTTTCTATGATCTTTTTCGTTGGGTGATAAAGATGGTCTAAAGAAACCCGGTTTCTGTCTGGGAGCGATCGCCTTGCAATCATATCAAATATATTCAATTCTTCCGCTCATTTCTTCAGGGGTATAGACTTCATAAATTAAAATCAAACGATCGTTTCGGGGTAGGCACCGCCATCGCACTACCCCTATCAACGGAACGAGAATTAGGCGCACAATATGAAACCGAATTTTCTCACTCACCTCTAATTGCCCTCAACTTTTCTTGTAACGGAGATGGGGGACTATTGCGCTTTAATTCTTCTACCCGCATTCGACTTTCAGCGGTATGACGATCGATTTCCGAGCGATGATCGTAATAATAAGTCATTGCTGCATGAACCGATGCCAGGGATAAATCATATTTGCCCGCAATTTCTTCTAGAGAAATTCCCATTTTTAGATACATTTCAGCAATATGTGCTACGGCAATTCTATGACCGGCAATGCGGGGCTTACCACCAAGGACTCCCGGCGTAATTTCAATATGTTCTGTGATGATTGCTGGCTGAGGCATTTTATTGAAAATCTCTTATTTGCTAATGTTTAAGCTACTTAATCCTAGCATAAACAAAGGAAGGGCGATCGCACCGAAATCAACCAAGCAAAGAAACCGGGTTAGAAACCGGGTTTCTTGCGTCTGTCTCCCAAGGCTCATCAATGGGAGAAATCAGGTCATCCTCAAAAATAATACTTCCTTTGAGGGGGTTGTTTTCAATATCAATAGATGACGGTGTGCTTTCCTGGTTTTCCAACACAATGACGCGGATGGTTTTTCCTTCCCATTGGGAGAAGTATTGAGACGGAATGTTGATGATGCCGTTGTGAAGAATCGTTTTAAATTCGCTCATAGGTTAACAGAATTAAGGATGTATATCTAGTTTAACCACCTCTTTGGTAGGGTGCGTTAGGCGGGGCAAAATTTAGGGCTCAAATTAATTATCTTCATTCGCGCCGTAACGCACCAATAGCCAAAACGGTGCTCAAGTAAGCAAAGAAACCGGGTTTCTATGAGCATTTTGGTTGGGTGACTTTCGATGGTCGTCAATTACCCCGTTTCTCTGTTGCCCCCAAGCAAGCAAAGAAACTGACAAAGATTTGGGTAAGAAACCCGGTTTTTAAACCCCTGATATTATTGTGCAGCCCCCGCCAACGGGCAATTATTGTCTTAAATCTTCCAAAACTAACACTTGTAATCCCGATACAGAAGGCAAACGAACATCATTTGTCAAAAAGAATGAAGCCCGATTAACAATCGCCGTCGCCATTTGAATAGAATCAGGTGTTTGTAGATTGTAAATCGCTCGCAGTTCTGCGGCTTTTTCCGCAATCTCTCTAGAAATACAGTCCTTAACTAGGGGAAAAGGAAAGGATATTACGATATCGATCTGCTAAGGCTGCTAAGGTTGTGTCTAATTGTCGCCAGGGATAGACTAGAACTTCTAGTAACGTTATCACCGATGTGACCAGCCTAAATTTACCGCGATCCATTGCTTGAAAGAAAGCATCCATCATATTTATATAGGTGGGATTTTCTTCAATAAAGTAAATTAGCGGCGCTGTATCTAATCCCACCAATCGTCCTTGTAACTGATTTATCCATTCCCTGAAGCTCGTTCCCGATCAACATATTCTTGTGCATCAATTCCATTCCAAATTTCCTTGCCTAAGCCCCGCAATTCTGTAATACTATGTTGTGGTTTAGGGATGACCCGATGACGCATATCTGCTAACAGTTCGGATACCAATCTTAATTGTTCGTCTGGGGTCAGGTTTAGAGCTTGATTCAGTACCTCATGGTAAGAAGACATCCACTTTCTCCTGTAAATCTATGGCTCGGTTTGTTCTGTTATTTTTGGTAAGCTTAGATCGAGCGATCGCTAACCAACCCAAAAAACAGCGATCGCTTTCAATTACAAAATAGTTAAATAAGTGTCCATTGAGGTTTCGGGTAAAAGTTTTAGTTGCTGATTTTTCAAATCTAGTTCAATTCCCAATGCTTCGAGAGGTAAAACTCCCAAGAGAGGAGCGCGTCCCCCAGGTAATTCTAAGCATTCAAAAGTTCCTTCTCGACCCAATAGGGAAATACTAGCGTCTCGGAAAACTCTCGCCCTACTAAATCCGTTAGCGGTGGCTACATCAACTTCTTTCAGTAATTCTAAACCTAATTGGCTTATCACATTTGCGGGAAGGCATAATTTGGTGGCTCCTGTATCCACAAGCACACGATCTAAAGTTAGCGATCGCACTTGTTCGACTGGAATTAAACCTTGTCTGGCATTGGCTTGGTCGATCCGGTTCGTTATGGTTAAAGTCGTGATAATTTGGCCCATTGGCTTTTCTGTTGGATTTGGCATGATTGTACCTCCTGCTACTCTACCTCAATTATGACTAATTTTGAGCAGATTTGCGATTCCCGAATGGATTTCAAGGAAGCAACCAAGGAAAGAAACCGGGATAGAAACCGGGTTTCTATGAGCATTTTGATTCGGTGACTTTCGATGGTAGTCAATTACCCGGTTTCTCAAGCACCCAAGCAAGCAACTATGCTTAAGCTTGAGCCGGTGAAAGTAAAATAATTTGTCGTTTTTGCAGACTCCGCACCCCATCTAAGTCTAGGTCAACTTTGGCTAATATTTCGGCGATAGTCTTTTTGGTGTCACCAGAAGAATTAGCGGTTTCACAAGCTTGGAGAAATGCAAATTCTGCCGGGGAAAAATTCACGATTTGGTAGTTATAGTCAAAGACTTGTGTGCTTGGCCATCCATGTAAACAAGGACTGATTTCGGGATAGGCTGCTTTTAATGCTTCATCATTCGACCAGTCAGCGATCGCTAATGGGGGACGAGTGAGGAAAAACTCATAGTGAGTTATTTCTGGATCGAGTAATTCAATCAGTCGATAGCGTTGGCGATCGCTCAACTGTTTTGCCCGTTCCATTAACTCTGGTTGCTTGCCCAAAAGTCGCTCTAAATTCCAATAATCTACATTAGAAAACCCTAAAAACTCTAACCCTGATGCCTCAATAAGTTCAAATAAAGTGTCAATATTGTAGTCAATTTCTTGAGGATGCACGTACATATCGGCAAAACTGGCATCCCGGTGATTTTCCATTGCCCAACGTTCTTTTTCCCGTTTCAAAATCCGGTTATTTTCTGGTAATGCGGCAAAAATTTGCCGCCCAATTTTCACCCCTTCTTGATAGGTTTCGCCTGTGGGTTGAGCGAGGGTAGAATTTTGTTGTAATAGCCTGATCGCTTGCTGCATCAGTCGAATTTCCCAGCGACCCAACTCTGCATAGACAAAAATATGAAATAAACCCCCCGGCGCCAACTTAGACGCCAAAGCTTTAATCCCCCGAATTGGATCGGGTAAATGATGCAGTACCCCGACACAATTAATTAAATCAAATTCTCCCTCCAGTTGACCCACATCATAAATACTTAAATGATGAAATGTCACCCGGTCTGCCCCAGACCGTTGGCAGCGTTCTTGGGCTACCTCCAATGCCCCGCTACTTAAATCAATAGCGGTGACATGGGCTTCCGGATTGAGGTGGACTAAATAATCGGTTCCTACCCCAGTACCACAACCAGCATCAAGAATCCGAATGGCCTGATTTTTTGGTTTTTGTCCGGTGCAAAAACTATAGGCAACCGGCCAATTCCATCGCCAGTTGTATCCTGGTGGGGGTTCATCTAAAAGGGTTTCTGGGGGAAACGGGTAAGTATCATAAAGTTGTTGGACTGCCTGACTAATGTTACTTTCAGAATTCATAATTTATCCGTCATTGCTCATGGTTATTTTCCTGATTATTTTAACCTTTGATGTACTTTTTTATCGCTAAATAGGAAAAATTTTTCACTTTTTTGTTGGGTCAGTTTTCCGCAAATATTGCCAAAATCCGAGGTGATTTTTCCGTAATTTGCCGGGGGAAATTTAACGATTTTTACCCTTTTCCCAGTTATTAAAGGACTCGGTAGGCGCCAATGGGCGAGCGCGAGTTGCCCGTGACTCGCGAACGCTGGGCAAGCGGGCAATTGGGGGCAATTGGGGGCAATTGGGGGCGAGAAAATTTGCTTAAATTTATAGCATATTAATAATCTGTAAGATTGAACGTAACAAAAGTTATCTTTTTTCTCAGCTTTTTCCCATGAACCTATAAGATCCAATGGTGGGTCTATCGTAAGATTTCTACACAATTCTTAATAATTGAGCGGTTAAGGCCGAATCGTTTTAATCTAAATAAGATTGTGTTGATTAAACCCAGACGGTCGAACAAAAGGCATAATTCACCGTCCCCAGCCGAGGGAAGGCACTCTGGAATTGTTAACCATGACTGGAGTGAAAATGCCGGTTAACTATATGAGTTCGGTTGAATCTAGTGTTGAATCTAGTAATATCTGTGTTGGGAGTTTTTGAAATCGCATGAGTGTAAAGGCAAGTGGTGGAAGCTCAGTTGCACGTCCGCAGCTATATAGCACAGTGGCCGTGGCAACCATTTCACAAGCGGAACAACAAGATCGCTTCCCAGATAACTCTGAATTAAGCGAACTGCAAGTATTTTTCCAATCCGGCACTAAGCGCTTAGAGATTGCGGAAGTCCTGACCCAAAACTCAGAACTGATTGTGTCTCGTGGTGCGAACCGGATTTTTACCGGAGGTTCTCCCCTGGCTTTCTTGGAAAAACCCGCGGATGACCAGCCAATGGAAATGACCAAAGCTGGCGATCCCATGACCCTGCAAGAAGGGATGAAACTGGGAGTTGTCACCTATGTGGAGAGTAAATCCAGCGGTGGCAATATCTTTAGCCGGTTGGGTGAGATTTTTTCCACAGCCCCGGGCGGTGGACCAATTCCCCCAGGATTTCAACCGATTAACGTTGCCCGCTATGGTCCATCTAATATGACCAAATCTTTGCGGGATTTGTCTTGGTTTTTGCGTTATATTACCTACGCGCTCGTGGCCGGAGATATGAATATTCTCTCGGTAAACGTGCGCGGATTGCGGGAAATCATTGAAGGGGCTTGTTCTTCGGCGGCGACTATTGTGGCTATCCAAGGAATGAAACAAGCCAGTTTGTCTTACTTTAAGGGAGATGCAGAGGCCCAAAGCCTTGTCGGTCAATGCTTTGACGTGGTGCTAACCGAGTTTCAAGCTCCTACTCCTTCTAATAAGTTGCGTCAACGGCCTTCAACGGATCAACAAGGTCTAGAACTGCCTCAGATTTATTTCAATGCCTCTGAGCGGCGGCAAAAATTTGTGATGAAGCCCGGTCTGTCTTTCTCCGAAAAGCAAGCGGTGGTGAAGGCAGCTTATCGGCAAATTTTTGAGCGGGATATTACCCGTGCTTATGGGTTGAGCTTGTCTTACCTGGAGTCTCAGGTGAAAAACGGCGATATCTCCATGAAAGAGTTTGTCCGTCGTTTGGGCAAATCGCCTCTATACCGAAAACAGTTTTATGACCCGTTTGTGAACAGCCGGGTGGTGGAATTGGCTCATCGGCACTTCTTGGGTCGGGGTCTTTCTAGCCGCGAAGAGTTTAATAAGTATTTCTCAATTGTTTCTAGTGGCGGTCTACCGGCATTGGTGGATGCTTTGGTAGATTCCCAAGAGTATTCTGATTACTTCGGTGAGGAAACGGTGCCTTACCTGCGCGGTTTGGGGCAAGAAGCCCAAGAATGCCGCAACTGGGGCGTGCAGTTTGACCTGTTTAATTACAGCGCTCCTTTCCGCAAGGTGCCGCAATTTATTACTCTGTTTGCGGATTACACCCAGCCGTTGCCAGATCAGCATCCCTATGGCAAAGGCAATGATCCTCTGGAAATCCAGTTTGGCGCGATTTTCCCGAAAGAAACCCGGAATCCCAAGAACCGTCCCGCACCGTTTGGTAAGGATAGTCGCCGGATTCTGATTCATCAAGGACCGGGAATTAATAACCAGTTGAGCAACCCAGGGGCACGGGGTGAAAATCCCGGTTCTTTGGGCGCTAAGGTGTTTAAGCTGACTGGTGTTCCCCGCGATCGCGCCAACAGTAACAATGTCAGTGGGATTGAAGTTAACACCCAAACGGTGATTTCTGCCGCTTACCGCCAAGTCTTTGGCCGTCCGGTGTATTCCGGTCAGCGTTTGACAGTGGCAGAGATTAAGTTGGAAAACGGCGAAATCACTGTGCGCGAATTTATTCGCCAGATCGCTAAGTCTCCAGCTTTCCTGAAACTGTACTGGACTCCCCTGTACGTCTGTAAGGCGATCGAGTATATCCATCGGCGTTTGTTAGGACGTCCTACTTATGGTCGTCAAGAAATGAATGCTTATTTCGATATCTCGGCGAAGAAAGGTTTCTATGCTTTAATCGATGCAATTATCGATAGCAAAGAGTATGAGGAAGCCTTTGGGGAAGATACCGTTCCTTATGAGCGCTATCTGACTCCCGCCGGTCAAGCCTTACGCAGTACCCGTGTTGGCAGCATTGCCGATAAGAATCTCAAGATTGTTAAGGAAGAAACCCCGCTGTTTATCGAACTGGGTGCGGTGGGCGATCGCAGTTTGCCCGATGTGGAAATGCGGATTGCTCAAGGAGTCAGCAAGCGGCGCGAGCAAACCAAGGTGTTCAAGCTCACCAACCGGACTCCCGTGGAAGCCCAAAATGTAATTCAAGCGGCTTACCGGCAAATCTTTGAGCGCGATCTCGATCCTTATACCATTAAAAACGAGTTTACCGCTCTGGAAAGCAAACTGCGGAATGGGGAAATCACCGTTAAGGAGTTCATTGAAGGCTTAGGTTGTTCCAAACTCTATGTCAAAGAGTTCTACACTCCCTATCCCAATACCAAGGTGATTGAACTGGGCACCAAGCATTTCTTGGGTCGTGCGCCGCTGAATCAGCAGGAAATCCGCAAGTATAACCAGATTCTCGCAACTCAAGGTCTGCGCGGTTTCATCACCGCCATGGTGAACAGTATGGAGTATCTCCAAGCCTTTAATGAAGATACCGTGCCGTTCTGCCGTTTCCCGACCCTGCCTGCGGCTAACTTCCCGAATACGGAAATTCTTTACAACCAGCTAACCAAGCAAAGTAAAGATATCGTTATCCCCAGCTTTAAGCCGGTGAAGTCTGGTATGTCTCAGACCGCCGAGTCCGCTGCTCAATTTGATGTGGTGGAAATCGGGCGATCGGTGAACGGCGTCAGCCCTCAGCCGGTGGCCGCCCAGAAAGCCGCACGGATTTACCGAATTGCGCCGAACAGTGGTGTGGAGCAAGTGGAAGAAGGCATCCAAGCAATTTATCAACAGATTATGGATGTTTACTCTGAGGAAATTCCCCAAGAGTTTCGCTTGTTGGACGCTGAGGCACAACTCCGCAACGGAGAAATTTCCGTGCGCGAGTTTGTCCGCCAATTGGCCAGTTCCGATGCTTACAAGGCTCGGTTTGTGACTCCTTATCCGGCACCGAAGGCCGCTGAGTTGTTGTGCCGTCACCTGTTGGGTCGCAGTTCTATACTTCCTGGCGCTACCCCAGAAGTGCGTCAGTGTGAGCAGTTGCTGTTAAACCAAGGATTGGCTGCCGCTGTGAATGCTTTGGTGGATGGTGCAGAGTATGGCCGCTACTTCCGTGAGGATGTGGTGCCTTATAAGCGTTCCTAACTTCTGATTCCATCTCTGATTCCTAATGTTTAGCCCCTAGTCTGTTGATGAGACTGGGGGTTTTATGCTAGGCTCTTAACTATCGGAATTTATTAATTTTAATGTGAATTTTTGACCAAATTTGGTTAATTGGTTACTTTTAAATTGGTTACTTTTAAAGTAGTGGCTATATTTTATTGTTGGAAAAGTTTTTAGGAATTATTAGTAGTTCAATATTTTGGGTTTAAACATAGGAAATTAAATTTTTAAATTTAAAAAGACAATTAAATGAATGAATTAAAATCAAAATAAAAGGCGAAAATTCAACTAATGCCACACAGGATATCAACTCAAAGCTAAAATTTAAATTATGTTGAATTTACCAGGTTATCGGCTCACGGCTTGGCTCGAAACAAACAGCCAAAACCACATTTATCGAGGAATTCGCCTGTCAGACGGTGAGAAGGTGGTTATAAAAATTCTGACCGCAGCATATCCCAGTGCTAGTGATTTACGCAGTTATCAACAAGAATATGCGATAGGGCAAAATTTCTCCCTCTCCGGCGCTGTTAAAGTATATAGCCTGGAGTATTATCAACAAAGACCATTTTTAGTGTTTGAAGATATTGAGGCTATCTCCTTAAAAAAATATCTGGCGGGTAGTCCTTTACCTTTACCGAAATTATTGGCGATCGCGATTCAAATTACCAGGATTGTTGGCGAAATTCACGGTAGCAACATTATTCACAAAGACATTAATCCTAGTAATATTATCATCAACCCCTCTACCAATGAGGTGAAAATAATTGATTTTGGCATTGCCACCCAACTGAGTCGAGAAAATCCCACAGTAAAAAATCCCCATGTTTTAGAGGGGACTTTATCTTATATTTCCCCAGAACAAACCGGCAGAATGAACCGGGTAATTGATTATCGCAGTGACTTTTACTCTCTTGGGGTTACTTTTTACGAACTCCTCACCGGACAACTGCCATTTATCAGCCAAGATCCACTGGAATTAGTCCACTGTCATTTAGCCATTGAACCGCCATCTCCTCAAAGTATTTGCCCGGAAATTGCCCCAACTTTAGCTAACATTGTGCTGAAATTAATGGCGAAAAATGCGGAAGAACGTTATCAAAGTGCTTGGGGTTTGCTGACGGATTTACAAGAATGTCAGCGGCAGTTAAATGCCCGTGGTTTTATTGAATCCTTTGCTTTAGGAGTGTGGGATGTTGCCGATCGCTTCCAGATTCCCCAAAAACTTTATGGCCGAGAAGCGGAAATTTTCCAGTTAGTTAGTGCTTTTGAACGAGTTAGCAGTAGTCCGCACAACGAACCGGCGATCGCTCATGGAGACGGGGTAATTGTTTCTAATGAAATCATGCTTATTAGCGGCCACCCCGGGATCGGCAAATCAGCGTTGGTGGCAGAACTTCGCAAAGCCATTATCGCCAAACGGGGCTATTTTATTAGTGGCAAATTCGAGCAATTGACAAGTCATATTCCCTATTTAGCCTTGGTCAATGCTTTTAGAGCATTAATCGAACAAATCTTAACAGAAAGTGAAGAGCAACTACAGGAATGGCGAGAAAAAATATTGGCTGCATTAGGGGAACAAGGGCAAATTATCATTGATGTGATTCCTGAATTAGAGTTAATTATTGGTGAGCAACCAGCGGTAGCTGAAGTCGGGCTGTTAGAGACCCAAAATCGATTTAGTCTTTTACTGAAAAATTTTGTCCGAGTTTTTTGTCAACCAGAATATCCCTTGGTCTTGTTTCTGGATGATTTGCAGTGGTCAGACTTGACGACTTTGAAATTTATTGAACTGATGCTCAATGACCCAGAGACAAAATACTTATTGTTAATCGGGTCCTATCGCGATAATGAGGTTAATTCCACTCATCCGTTGAGTCAAACTATCGATCGCCTGAAAAGTCAAGGGGTATCGATGAATCAAATTTATTTAAAACCGTTAGATTTACCAGCGGTGGTTCAGTTAATCGCCGAAACTCTCCACCGGGACTATACTACGGTTACACCTCTGGCTGAGTTAGTTTTACATAAAACTGGCGGTAATCCATTCTTTATTACCCAATTTTTAACCCGGCTTTATCGAGACAATTTCTTCAGGTTTAATCCACCAAGCGATGATGGCTGCAATTGGGGTTGGTCTTGGGAGTTTGAAGAGATTCAGGCTGCAAATGTGACTGAAAATGTGGTAGAATTGTTGGTATATAACTTGCAAAAACTGCCCAAATCTACCCAAGAATATCTGGCTTTAGGGGCTTGTATTGGTCATACTTTCCAGTTAGATACTCTGTCTGTGGTCAGCCAAAAGTCGGCGGAGGCGATCGCCCAAGATTTAATTGAGGCCAGCGCTGATGGGTTAATTATTGCCGAAGAACATTGGCAGCAAAATCTGCCAGTTTATCGGTATCACTTTGAACACGATCGCATTCAGCAAGCGGCATATTCCCTGATTCCTGACTCATTAAAGCAGAAAACTCATTTGACCATTGGGCAACTTTTGCTAACTCATACCGCCCCGGAAGAGTTAGACCATGAAATCTTTGAAATCTTAAATCATTTTAATCGCAGTTATGCATTAATTGAATGCGATCGACTGCGAGTGACCATTGCGGAATTAAATTTAAAAGCTGGACTAAAAGCCATCAAAGCGACTGCGTATCCAATGGCAGTTAACTATTTACACACGGGACTGGAATTATTACACAATCCAGAAAGCTGGAACAGTCAATATGAGTTAACCCGCTCCTTGTACAAGGCGATCGCTGAAGCTGAATATCTGAATGGCAATTTTGCTCAAGCGAAAAAATATCTGGATGTGGGATTAAAGTATAGTCGGTCAAATGTTGAAAAAGCTGAGTTGTGCAGGATATTAGTTATTCAGTACACTTTGATGGCACAATATTCGGAAGCAATTGCCACGGGAATTCATGGCTTATCCTTGCTAAATTTAAATTTAAACCCCGACAATCTTGAAACCGCTATTCAATACAAAATGGCGGCAGTACAACAAGCATTAGTCAAGCGTTCCGTGGATTCACTGCTCAATTTACCCACGATTAGCGATCGAGAACAAGAAATGGCGATTAAATTATTAATTAGCCTCGATCCTCCGACTTATATTACCGCTTCTCCGCTTTATGCGCTGATTTCAGTCAAAGCCGTTGAGCTTTCTATGCAGTATGGCAATGTTGCCGAATCAGCCAAAGCTTATGCTAATTATGGTTTTTTAGTTGGCTCATCTTTGGGAAATTACCAATTAGGATATCAATTAGGAGTTATTGCGGTAGACCTGAGCCAAAAATTCGGCAGTGATTCGCAAAAAAGTCAAGCTTGTTTATTGTTAGCGAGTTGGATTGCTCCTTGGTGTCAACCGATCAAAGGACTTGAGCAAATTAATTTAGCAGGATATCAAGCAGGCTTGAAATCTGGCGAAATTCAATTCGCTGGATATAATCTATTTGGCAATGTCAGTAATAAACTGATTCAAGGCTTGTCTTTGCCTGGGATTTTAAAGGATTTAAATCATTATTTATCTTTTGCGTTAACTAGCAAAAATCAATTAGGTATTGATGTCCTATTCGCGATTAAAAAATTTATCATTTCCTTAGTGGGAGTTGATGCCGATGAAATTGACAGCACAATTGAAAGAGATAAGGATATTAGCGATCGCGAATTTGTTAATCGCTGTAAATCTTCTGAATCATTGTTTGCTTTGACCATTTATTATATCTGTCAAATGCAACTCTGTTGTATCACCCAGGATTTTGCCCAAGGCATCCTATATATCGACCCAGCCAAAAAAATATTAAGCAGTATCTTTGGATTTACTTTATCCTCAGAATATTATTATGCTGCCTTGCTGATGTTAAATCAGCCCAATTGGTATCTTTATCTGAATGAAATTACCAAACATCAGCAAACCATTAGCCAATGGGTGAAAAGTTGTCCCGAAAATTTTCAACATAAGTTGCTGCTGAGCGAAGCGGAACAAGCACGGAGAAACGAAAATATTCTCGAAGCAATGGATTTATACGATCGCGCGATCGCCTTAGCCAAAGAAAACGAATTTCTCCAAGATCGGGCATTAGCCAATGAAATGGCTGGTTATTTTTACCTGGGTTTAGGCAAAGAACACTTTGCCAGAATTTATCTCAGCCAGAGTTACTCTTGCTACGATCGCTGGGGGGCGAAAAACAAATTAAAACAACTGGAAGCCAACTACTCTCAATATCTCGTTCAAACTGGTAATGTTCCTGAGTTTAACACCACAACAATTTCATCTTATGCCGGGGATAATAATGCTAATGGTTTTTTAGATTATGCGGCATTGGCGAAAAATTATCAAATTATTTCTCGGTGTTTAGACTTAGAAGAACTTTTGAAAAATTTAATGACAATTTTGATTAAAACCGCCGGAGCCCAAAGGGGTTATTTAATCTTGAAATCCGGTGATAAAAGTTATGTCAAATTAGAAAGCTGGAAAATCGAAGCTATTGGAGAAGTGCAAGGAGATGAGCAAACGGCTATATTGAATTCAGTTCCCTTGGAAAATCAGCTTCCCAAGTCAATTCTTCAATATGTGATTCGCACCAAAAAACCTTTGGTTTATCAGAATGCCAGTCAAGAAATTAGCCAAAGTAACGATGCTTACTTTAAAGCCCATCAACCCAAGTCAATTCTCTGTATTCCGCTATTAAATCAGGGCCGGTTAATTGCCTTAGTTTATCTAGAAAATAATTTAGCGACTGGGGTGTTTACCACGAAACGCATGGAAATATTGCAAATGATATCCACCCAGGCAGCGATTTCTTTAGAAAATTCCCGGCTTTATGCTTCCTTAGAAGAAAAAGTGCAGCAACGAACTGAGGAATTAGCACAAAAAAATCAGAAGTTATCCCAAACCCTAGAGGAATTGCAGCGGACTCAAGCCCAATTAATTCAATCGGAAAAAATGTCGGGGTTGGGACGCATGGTTGGGGGAATTGCCCATGAAATTAATAACCCCATTAATTTTATTTCTGGCAATGTGATTCATGCCCAGAATTATTTTGATGAGTTACTAGATCTGATTTCCTCTTATAGAGAGGAATTGCCCCATCCCAGTCCCATGATTCAAGAGAAAATTGAAGAGATGGATTTGGATTACCTCCGAGAAGATGTGGAAAAATTATTGACTTCTATGAAATATGGCTGCGAGCGCATCGCCAAGATTGTCCAAGGATTACGCACTTTCTCCCGGTTGGATGAAGCGGAGATAAAACCCGTGGATATTCATGTCAGTATCGACAGCAGTTTAATGTTATTGGAAAGTCGGATTAACGGTGAAGCAAATCGGCCATCGGTAAAAATCATTAAACACTATGGCAATATTCCTGAAGTCACCTGCTATCCTGCCCAATTAAATCAAGTGTTTTTTAATCTTTTAAGTAATGCGATCGATGCTTTAGCGGAAGTGCGATCGCCTGTTCAGTTCGTCCCTAAAATCGAGATTATTACGGAAAGAACGGCTCAAAATACTGTGAGGATTGTGATTCGGGACAATGGGGTGGGTATTCCAGAAGCGATTAAAGACAAAATATTCGATCCCTTTTTCACCACCAAACCCGTGGGACAAGGGACAGGATTAGGACTTTCCACCAGCTACCAAATTATTGTCGAACAACATGGCGGACAGCTAACTTGTGAAAGTCAAATCAATCAAGGCAGTGAATTTGTCATAGAAATTCCCATTGCCCCTAGAATTGCTTCTATATAGGTGATAGGTGATAGGTGAACATAGTTCACCAATAGTCACTAATAGGTTTAAATAGGTTTAAAGCAATCTATCCAACCATCACATCAGAATTTCACGTCAGAATTACTTATGGCTGAAGCAAAAAATGTCTTAGGCGAAGCCCTGGAAACTTGCTGTACCAATCCCATGACCGGATTTTATCGCGATGGCTGCTGCAAAACTGGTCCGATGGACTTTGGCAGCCATGTCATCTGTGCTCAAGTCACCCAGGAATTCCTCGAATTTACCAAATCTCGTGGCAACGATTTATCCACCCCCATGCCTGCCTACCAGTTTCCGGGACTGAAACCGGGCGATCGCTGGTGTTTATGTGCCAGCCGCTGGCAAGAAGCCCTGGAAGCTGGGGTAGCGCCTCCGGTCATTCTCTCTGCCACCCATGAGAAAGCCCTGCAATTTGTGTCCCTGGAAGATTTGCGAAAATATGCAACTTGATGGTTATTGGTGATTTTTTATTAATTGTTGGTTACTTGTTATTTGTTACTTGTTTGTTATTGGGGGGGAGAATTCTTTAATATCCAATCACCAATCACATTAAATCTAGGGAGATAAATCCCTGAAACTCTTGTGTTTAAAGCATAAGAGGTTCGTTGGGCTTCTGAGGGAATCGGCCAAAAATGAACGGATTTGTAAAAAAATATTAAGCAAATCGCCAAAGTGTTAACCTAATGCTGCAAAATAGCGATACTTACAAACTAGAGTCAAAGAAAAACTGAATTGAGTTTCTTTGGGTGACGTTATCCCGTACAATGTTGTCGGGGGCAGGAGAGATACTCAAATATGAGTCTCTAAGTAAAAAAACTTAACATCTCCGCTTTCTCACCCAAGTTTACAGCCCAGATTAATCTTTGACCTATCTGGACATCATTTTCTTTTGGAGGAAGTAATTAATGAGTATCGTCACGAAATCCATCGTGAATGCCGATGCTGAAGCTCGTTACCTGAGCCCAGGCGAATTAGATCGGATCAAGAGCTTTGTCACCACCGGCGAAAAGCGCCTACGCATCGTTCAAATTCTCAGTGAATCTCGTGAACGCATCGTCAAGACCGCTGGCGATCGTCTGTTCCAAAAACGTCCCGACGTGGTGTCTCCTGGTGGAAACGCTTACGGCGAGCAAATGACCGCCACCTGCCTGCGTGACCTGGACTATTATCTGCGTCTCGTCACCTACGGAATTATCGCTGGTGATGTCACCCCCATCGAAGAAATCGGCATCGTTGGTGTTCGTGAAATGTACAAGTCTCTGGGCACCCCCATTGATGCAGTGGCACAAGGCGTCCGTGAAATGAAGGAAGCTGCTTCCTCTTTGCTTTCTGCTGAAGATGCTGCCGAAGCTTCTTCCTATTTTGACTATGTAATTGGTGCTATGTCTTAAGAGTTAATCCGAGGATTAATTCTTGAATTCTGTCCGCATCCTTTAACCAATTGTCACAGATTAAGCAGTTTAAGGAATCATCAAAACAATGCAAGACGCAATTACCGCTGTAATTAACTCCTCCGACGTCCAAGGTAAGTACCTCGATAGCTCTTCCTTGGCCAAGCTCAAATCTTACTTCGCCACCGGCGAACTGCGCGTTCGTGCTGCAACCACCATCAGCGCCAATGCCGCTACCATCGTCAAGGAAGCTGTGGCCAAGTCCTTACTGTACAGTGATGTCACCCGTCCCGGTGGCAATATGTACACCACCCGTCGTTATGCTGCTTGCATTCGCGACTTGGATTACTACCTGCGCTACGCTACTTATGCTATGTTAGCTGGCGATCCTTCCATTCTGGATGAGCGCGTGCTCAACGGTTTGAAGGAAACCTACAACTCCCTGGGTGTACCCATCGGTTCTACTGTGCAAGCCATCCAAGCCATGAAGGAAGTCACCGCTTCTCTGGTCGGCCCTGAGGCTGGCAAAGAAATGGGTGTTTACTTCGACTACATTAGCTCTGGCTTGAGCTAAGACCGCCACCCTGACAGGGAAATGCTATAAATCATAGCATTGTCTTGAGTCTATTAAGGTCAGGGAAGTCAAGAGTGAGTTCTAGCTGGTCGAAGGCTTATCTTTGCGATGAGTTTTGACGAGCTAGGATTGACTCTGGACTCCCTGCCTTTAGTTTTGATCGTCTCAGTTGATATTGACAATTTTCTCAATTACATCAGGAGAAAAAACTCATGCGTATGTTCAAGGTGACGGCTTGCGTCCCAAGTCAAACTCGTATTCGTACTCAACGCGAATTGCAAAACACTTATTTCACTAAGCTAGTGCCTTATGATAACTGGTTTAGTGAGCAGCAAAGAATTATGAAAATGGGTGGCAAAATTATTAAGGTTAAATTGGTCGCTGGTACGCCCGGAACTAACACTGGTTTGCTGTAATTAACATGCAGCGATAATAGCGATACTAATTTCAATACCTGAATCGATTCAACACAAACCACAAACATTTAAAAGTGTAGTATAGATTCAGACTCAGGTGGGAAAACCTCTGCTGTTTCAGGGATGGGATGGAAAGAAACACGGTGGGTTTCAATTCTCTTAAGCTAAGGTTATTTTCCTTGAAAAAGCAGAGGATATCTCACTTAGTTGTGTTTTTCGCTCCGGTTTTTCCCTCTCTAGAATTTTTCAGCATTAATTTACTAAGACTTAAAACACATTAGAATAGTTTAGCTCCTCTGTTGTTCAGCGCATTTCAGGTAGTTTTGAACAATATTCCGTAGGGTGAGCAAAATTTGCCCACCCGAAGCCCACCCGAAATTTAATCATCTATTTCATCAACTATGTCTAGGACTTGTTTGGGCAATAGTTTATCTTTGAACCAAATAATCGGTACCGAAACATCCCGAATATTGACTCCAGCTTTTTCTAGATTTAATCGTTCGGAAACCGCGAGAATTAAGTTTTTACATTCTGATTTTTTGACTTGGGCAAATTTTTTGCGTAAGTATTCTGGACGCCAGTAACCGACGATTTCTAATAACAGCGATCGCCCATCAGGATGCACCAGGCGAAAATCAGGAATCATCACACTACCGGGAATGGGAATTAAATCTACTTCTCTTTCTAACCGCCACTCGGTTTTCTGTTGATGCCAGCGAGCGACAAATGACTCCTCTAATATACTGTCATAGGTTTTACCGGGGGGATAGTGGCTGACCAAATCACAATCAGAATTTAGGGTGAACCGACCAATTTTCCATTTATCAGTATAAGCATCACGGCTTTGTAATTGGGCAGATAAACTCCATTTAGTGACGTGCAACAGAGCGGGCAACATTTTCGCCAGGGCTAGTCCATAGCGAGTATTGGGTTTAAATAAGCTAGTCGGGCCATCAATAGTAATAGTAAAACCATGATCTGCGTCTCCTTCAATATAAGCCATTAGTTGAAAAAATTTGAGATAGCGAAATAACAGTTTATATTCCCCCGGATCGTTTCGGTGGGCATGAATTACAATATGAGTGGCCTTGTAGAAAATTCCTTGGACTTGGGCAAGATTATATCGGTGGATCAACGCTTCTGGTGTGGGGGCGACAAATTCTGTGAGAATTTTATTTTCTTCTAAATCCGCATAAAGTCCCGCTTGAATTTGGCTGGGAATAATTTCTTTTTCTTGTTCTTGACTTAGTTGGTTGGCTAATTTTTCTAAGGTTAATTTCGTGGCTTGACGACTGGGAAATGTTGCCGCTGCTAGGGTAAAAGCTCTCTGTCGGAGTGCTTGCGGTTCCAGTGGACTGATGACTTCAAATTTACAAAAACTATTGCGTAATAGATGGGCAAATCCTCGTTTAATCCGATAGTCGGTATTGTCCCCTTCTAGTTCTAAAAGTTGTCGATTTAATTCCCTTTTAGGACAGCCCACCGCTGCTTGGAAACAGGTGATGATTTGCTGCGCTGTACTCAAGTTTTTAGGATTAATTGGCAGTTTTTTGGGGATAATTGTTTCCCCATTAGTTCTCAAGCTTAATAAATCGCTGGGTAACATAGCTGATGATTGGGTTTAATGATAAAAAATGGTTTTTATTACAGCAATTTTATCCACGAGTAAACCACAAATACTTGTAGAGGCGAAGCAGCATTCCGGCAAATCTGTGCCGGCAAATCTGTGATTGATTTGAACCAGAAATTATCTGCCGGAATGCTTTGCCCCTACAGGGAATGTTCCCTTAATCTGGAGCTGGTTCATCGGATTTTTTCGGCCATTTTGCTGATTTTTCGGCGGCTTTTTTTCTGGGGGTTTTCTTTACTTTATATAAAGAAATGGGCGGCTCCGGCGATTTAGGTGTTTCCGGGGTTGAAGCGGGGACAATTTTTAATTGTCTAGGTTTATCGCCTTTTTTATTGCCAATTTTCTCGCCATGTCGTCGCTGGGATGTATTTTCTTCGGCGGTATCTTCGGCAATGACTTCATATAAAATTGCCAGTTTATCGGGAGTGCTTCCTTTACGCAAAACTCGCCCTAGTCGCTGAATATATTCTCGTTCTGAACCTGTTCCAGAAAGCAGAATGGCGACTCTGGCATCAGGGACATCAACTCCTTCATTGAGGACATGAGAAGCGACGAGGGTTCTATATTCGCCACTGCGAAATCGAGTGAGGATTTCACGCCTTTCTTTAATCGGAGTTTGATGGGTAATTGCGGGGATGAGAAATTGTTGGGAAATTCGGTAAACGGTGGAGTTATCCGCTGTGAAAATTAGGATGCGTTCGGGATGATGTTGGGCAAGTAAGTCCGCCATAATTCTGATTTTGCCATCGGTTCCTAGGGCAATTTCTCTGGCTTCTCGGTGGGCTAACATTGCCCTTCTTCCCGCTGGCGATCGCGCCGAAACTTTGACAAATTTCTGCCATCCTTCTAGGCTACCGAGAGAAATTTTTACGGATTTTAAGAATTCATTGCGGGTATTGATTAATTGGTTGTAGCGCTGGCGCTCATGTTGGGATAATTTTACTTTAATTTTGACAATTTCATGGTCAGCGAGAGCACTCCCCGCGAGTTCTTCGGCAGTTTTGCGATAAACTTCGGGGCCAATGAGATAGTTTAAATCAGAGTGTTTCCCATCCGATCGCTCTGGAGTGGCAGACAGTCCTAAACGATAAGGGGCGATCGCAAATTCGGCAATTACCCGATTAAAATCTGTGGGTAAATGATGGCATTCATCAAATACAATCAAAGCGTAACGATTGCCCAAACTTTCTGCATGAATGGCCGCACTATCATAAGTTGAAACTAAAATCGGGCTTTTGTCCCGCGAACCACCCCCCAGCAGTCCCACTTCTACATCAGGAAATGCTGCCTCTAAGTGAGCATACCATTGGTGCATTAAGTCCAAAGTGGGCACCACCACCAAGGTACTCCAAGGGGTGCATTGCATAGCTAACTGGGCTAAATAAGTTTTTCCTGCTGCGGTGGGCAACACCACCACCCCTTGCCGTTGGGCTTTTTTCCACGCTAATAACGCCTCCTCTTGATGGGGATAAGGGGGCATTTCCAAACTGGGCACCAACTCCAAGGTTTCAAAACCTCTGGCTTCGTCGTTAATATTAATCCCTTCCCCTTGGAGGGTTTCTAATAAAGGACGGTATTGAATGGCAGGGATGCGAAATTTTTCCACACGGTCGTCCCAAGTGACAAATTCTACCCAGGTTTTACCTTTCGGTGGTGGATGCAGTAATAAAGTGCCGCGATCGTAAGTAATTGTCGGTATGCGTGCCATGTTCAGACTCCAAATTCCCCTGGTTATTGTAAGGGAGGACAGGCAGAAACGGGGCGATCGGGTCAAAATAAAATTTCGGGTAATGACAATCTAGTTAAATAGTAGTCGTAGGGTGTGTTAGGCGCGGTGATAAATTTTATCGGAAAATCCACAATTTTATTTCCGTGCCGTAACGCTTCTTATTTAATATTACAGAAATATTACACCAATTTTCTATTATTGTAAACCCCAAATATTGGGTAGGGGCGAAGCATGACCGGATATCTCTGCTTTTAACCATCGAACTTATTGTTTAAAAGCTTAATCAGCAATAAGCTTTTGCCGTTATTCAGAGGGTAATTGAGAGGGTTATCTAGTTGTTTTGACTGGGAAAAAACTGAATTAAGTTATCTTGAATTCAGCCAAAGTCGGGGATAGTTCTAAGCTGTACTAGAAAACATATTCAAGTTCATCTTTGATTTGGTGAACCTGCACCGCTAAAGTAGTTTTGCCAATGCCGCTGATACCCGTAATTGTCGCCAGGTGACAACGTTGTTGTAAAATCCAGTTTTTCAGGGTTTCCAGTTCGGGAGTGCGACTGTAAAAAGCCCCTAACTCTGGCATTTCGCTTAAGTCTTGATGTGGGGTTTGAGATGGTTTTGAGTTAGATGTTTCTGGATGATTTGGTTGTGGTGAATTTGGGATATCTGGTGGTTTTATACTTTGTCCACAAATGTTAAAACTACAAATTGCTACAACATCTTTTTCAAAACTACCGACTGCTCCAACTTCTTTTGATATATTTGAAAATATCAGCCTGCCCATTGTTGAGCGAAAATTGGACTTATTAACTTCTTCCCCCAACTCCTCTGAAAGTATTTGCCATAATTCTGCTCCTACTTCCCTAATCCTACTTTCAGAAAAATCAAAGTTTTTAGCGATTTCCTTATAAGTCTCACGTTGCAGCGTCCCTTGCAATATTGCGGCTTGCAAATCGTCAAGGTGCTGACCCGTTTGGGTAAAGACTATGTTATCGGCCAATTTTAACATTTCTTTAATATTCATCAGCTCAAGAATATGACAGACTTTTTTGTATTATATCGCACATTTGCCAACATTTTCGTACATTTTCGTACATTCTCGTACAAAATTAGATAAATTTGAGTGAACTGGCGGACAAATTGGCGGCAAAATAGAATTTTTTTGCTCTTGACAAAGCTGTAATTTTTAACAAAAAGTAAGATTGGCATACAGAAAAACAATCAATCTCAAATAACGCAATGAATGAAACAATTGAAAAAAGGGTTCCTTTACCGGATATTGATGATGTGAATCCTATTTCCGAGCAAGACAGAGAGTGTTTCAATGAAATCCGCGATGTCCTTAAGCGATATAACAACCTTCATCGTTTTGGAGTTTGCTTATTGCATGATCATTTTCCCTTATCTGACGATGAAGTTTTACTAGAAGTCTGCGATAAAGAATCTCGCACATTAACAATACAACCTGTTAAACGTACGCATCCAGATGTAGCTAACTCTATTGGTACACAGTATCGATTAGATGTCGATGAAACAGATCAATTTACTTTAGGATGCAAAAAGGAGTGTAAAAGGGGTATGGATGGTAAGCATTACGGCTATAAAGAACATTTTTAAATGTTCATATGGTAATTTATTCTAATCGGACTCCAGAGATGGTATTTTAGGTGAATGAAATAACACCAATTTTATGGATAATAAATTGTTCGCCTAGAGTTGATCCATTTCCACTTCAACCTTTTATCCGCAAGGAAGGAGAGAACCGGGTTTCTTATGTTTTCTGCCCAAATTTTTGGCTAATTCCGAAAAGAAACCCGGTTTCTCAGTCACCAATGCTTAAGAAAAATAGGAAAACTCCTGCTAGGATAGACTTAAAGAATCAAAATTAAGTTATGAAATACCCAATGCATACAGTTTCCAAACCCGTCTCAGGCAGCGAAGTTGAGAAAATAGCTTATGCCTTGAAAAGTGGCGGTTATATTGCCAATGAAGCTGCTTTGGCTTTAGCTGAAAGGATTGTTGCTCGTCGTCGCCAGAAGTCTGCAAATGTCGTCCAAAAGTAAGTTTGCTGGAGTTGATTTCTCCGAGCTACCCGTTGAGCATTTCACCCCGGATCTGACTATTTCTGGCCAGGGGTTTCGTTGTTTACGAGGTGAGTTTGTCACCTACTGGCGAAAAGGCCGAATTCAGCGAGAAATCGACGCTCGGATCAGCCAATGCTGGATTTTACGCCATGAAGACAATTTGGCCGGTTATATCACTCTACTGGCGGATCAACTGGAACTTGATGAACCGATTCTGCTTGAGGAGGGTGTTCAGTACCGATCTTTTCCCGCAATTAAGATTGGTTTACTGGCGGTCGATCAACGTGCGAAAGGAGCCGGTAGCCGTCTAGTTGAATGGGCGGTGGAGTACGTTGCTGCGGAAGTTTCACCTATCGTTGGCGTGCGTTTTATGACTGTTGACGCACTCTACGATTCAGATACTATTCCTGCTTATGACGCATCGGGCTTTTATGAAAAGTTTGGGTTTCAATTTGCCGATCCTTATGAGTCTTTACCTCCATCTGTACCCTATCGCACTATGTATCTCGATCTTAAGCCCTTAATTGATTTATTGAGTTCATAGCGAAAAAAAACCGGGTTCTCCGTTGCTTTTGGCTTTGAAGCAAGAGTTAATTAAGCCTGCCCCCGCCTTCGCGGGGGAAACCCGGTTTCTGACTTGCCACCTTTCATAACCAAACAAGAAACCGGGTTTATTATGTTTTCAGCCAAAATTTTTGGTTAATTCCGAGAAGAAACCCGGTTTCTCATACCCCAAGAAGCGATCGCTAATTTCCATCTTTCATAACCAACAAAGAAACGGGTTTTCTGACTTCTGCTAGGGAAAATAACGATAAAATTCCCGACGATGGAGCACTCGCATTATTTCTATAACATTTTCGTTAACCTCTATGCCAATCCGATAATCGCCGATGCGAATCCGATAACGCCCTGCGTAACCTTTCATGGGTTTAATGTCAGAAATATCCTGTAATGTGTTGATTGATGGTAGAGTGGTAAATGCTAAATCGTAGATGCTTTGGTATGAAGAGGAACTCTTTAGTTGTTTCAAGTCTTTTAGGAAAGCTTGGCGGTATTGAACTTCCACAGTAATTATTCCTCAAGATACGCTAAAGCTTCAGAACGATCTAACAAAGTAGTGTTAACCGCTTCATCCATTGCTTTGTTCATGCAATAATCTTCTATCGCGTCCGCAAGTTGCTCGGCAGAAACCTCTTGATTAGGTATAATTTTTCGCCATAGATCAATCGGAATCACTACAGCGCTTACTTCTCCATCTTGGTTAGTAATATATTCAAGATTTAAACTTGTTTCCATATCAAAATCCAAACACTTATAGTAATTATAGCTTATCCGATGAGGTGAAGCAACCAAGAAACCGGGTTTCTCATGTTTTTAGCCAAAATTTTTGGTTAATTCCGAGAAGAAACCCGGTTTCTCGTATCCCCAAGATGCGATCGCCCAACCAAGAAACCGGGTTTCTGATGTTTATTGCCGAAATTTTTCGTGAATTCCGAGAAGAAACCCGGTTTCTCATACCCTAGGATGCGATCGCTTACCGCCCAATTCTCTTTACTTGAGAAATTCTTGAAATATTTTATAACTGCCGCAAACAACCTCAATGTAGATATCTCCCTGCAAGCGAAAATAAATCAATGAATCTGAACTTGCCTGAAGGTTTTCGTTGTTATTTTTGAAAGAATAGGATAAATCAGATAATATTTGACTCCCGAAACCTGACTCAAGTTTTCTCAGTTCTACTTCTCCCACCCAAAAGCAGCAATTTTCATCACCGGGATTGATGGGTTGAGAAAGTACCAGGTGAACCAGGCGATCGAGTTCGATCGCCGCATCAGCAAATTCTGGCCCAAAAGTAAAATCAAGACGTAATCCGAGATAGTTGGGCAGTAAAGATATACCAACTAAATCAGCGCTTTTTAAATCTTCTAAAAAAGTTGTTAGGTTTTGGGTAATCGTTGCCGTCATAAACTTAAGTTTTCTCCGGTATTGTGAGTGTTTTCGCCTGGGATAAATTTTATTTGCTCTCCATATTGATTATATCGGCGACGGTAATATTTTCCGTTAGTCCCGCGAATCTTTGGCCCAGTTCTGACAATTTCTCCGGTTGGCCTAATATGAATTATACTGCCATCAGGATGCTCGAAGTTTTCGTATCCACCTATTGTCTGACTTTTGAATTGAAACCCTTGGGCTGCTAGGATGTTTACTGCTTCCGCTCGGGTTTTAACCGTGAGATTGGCAAGTATCTGCGCGGCTGAATTAATTGTTATTTTAAGTACCAAATAAATACCAAACAAGAAACCAGGTTCCTCATGTTTATTGCCGAAATTTTTGGTTAATTACGAGAAGAAACCCGGTTTCTTATGTCGCCGGAAAAGCGCGATTGTTCAACCAAGAAACCGGGATAAGAGATATTTTTAGCCAAAAATTTTGGTTAATTCCGAGAAGAAACCCGGTTTATTATGCCCACGCAAGCGTAAGATTTTAATATTTATAATTTAGTTGATAATTTAGCTGACTCTATGATGACACCGCCGGACGAACAATACGAATTAGTTTACCCTGCAAAGAATCTTCTGCGATAATCGCCTCGTGAATTCGTTTAGCTAACCCCTGCCAATAGCGATCGTTTGTACAAGCAATAATACCAGCATGATCTGGTTGGATGCGGTGCAAACGAAAGAAATCTCTACGATTTTCAGTAATCACAGCACGCTTTTCCGCACTAGCAAAAGCTAAAACATCTGAGTCAGAAATCCTTTGGTTTGCTTTACCTGCTTCTTGAACCGTTAAAACATCATGACCCAAAGCTCGCAAAAACTCTACAACAGGGTAGGGGTATTGTTCATCAGCATAAAGACGTGCCATTGACTAAAAATCCTCGGACATCACTTCGTTATTTTCCCGAATTTCTGTTTCAATTTCATCGGAAAATTGTTCAGCGTAAGCCCAAGCGTTGGCTAAATCAGTAGCCGATAAAGACGGATAGCTGGTGAGTAAGTCCGCCTCACTATAGCCAATGCGACGAGCTTCTACAAGACCCCAAACAGTGATGCGAGTTCCAGCAATGCAGGCAGAACCGCCACAAACACTCTTGTTTTTTTCTATCCCCCGCCCAAATATGATTTTACCTTGAGATAGAAGTTGAACGGCTTGATTTTTTTCTTCCTCAGACAGTGCCAGCAATTGAGGTTTTAATTCTTTCAGTGTCATAGTTAATGAATAAAGTGGTTATTTTCTATGTTATCAAAGTTATCAAAATGTTATCAAAGCCATCTGGTTTTTTGTGCCGCTGACCGTTTTCCTAAAAAGCGAATAATCCACAATTCAAGTTTGATATTTAAGTCGCTGCGTAAATATTGTTCGGCAATGATTGTTCGGCAATGAGTAATTGACCGATATTGGCGGTAAAGCGATCTGAAGTAGGTGAGGCTAGTTCTGAACCCCGCCATTGCCGCCATTGCCACCGCGTCCCCCGTCACCTCCGTCCCCACCATCGGCTTTTTTTTGGTCGCGATCGCCCTACTAAAAAAAGAATTGCTAAAAATTTAGCTAAAAAATGTAGTTCCACATTCGTTTTTGGTTGTTGGCTGTTGGTTGTTGGTTGCTATTAGAAGCAAAGGGAGACGGGGAAAATAGTTAACAATTGCCTGTTGCCTGAAAGCCAGAAAGAAAGCCAGAAATTTAGTAGGGGAATAGGGAAAAACTTATGGTTTGGGCGGATGTTTTTGTAAGACTTGTTTTAAATATTGCCCGGTATAAGAGTGAGAATTTTCTGACACTTGTTCGGGGGTGCCTACGGCGACAATTTCCCCACCGCGATCGCCTCCTTCTGGGCCTAAATCAATCACCCAGTCTGCACAACGAATTACGTCTAAATTATGCTCAATTACTAAAATTGAATTGCCTTTATCTACTAACCGTTGTAACACATTCAACAACTGATGTACATCATAAAAAGATAAGCCGGTGGTCGGTTCATCAATTAAATAAAGGGTTTTTCCTGTAGCGCGACGGGATAATTCCGTGGCTAATTTCACCCGTTGGGCTTCACCACCGGAAAGAGTTGGCGCTGGTTGTCCTAGGGTAATATATCCTAATCCTACATCCACTAAGGTTTTCAGCCGAGTGGCAGCGCGGGGAATATTTGTAAACATTGAACAAGCTTCTTCCACAGTCATATTTAACACTTCGGCAATGGATTTATCCTGATATTTCACTTGCAAAGTTTCTCGGTTATATCGCGCCCCTTTGCAGACTTCACATTGCACATAGACATCGGGCAAAAAGTTCATGGAAATCACATTAACTCCTTGACCTTGACAAGCTTCACAGCGTCCTCCTTTGACATTAAAAGAAAAACGTCCCGGTTGATATCCCCTGGCTTTCGCTTCAATTGTTTCCGCAAATAAACCCCGAATAATATCAAAAACTCCCGTATAAGTTGCCGGGTTTGATCGAGGAGTTCGGCCAATAGGTGATTGGTCAATAATAATCACTTTATCGATCGCTTCTTTGAGGTCAATCATCTGATTTTTTTTCGGGGATAGCTTTTGCACGGCTTCTAGGCGATCGATATCTTTAGGTAGAGAAACTTTCCGGCTGAGATAATGTTCTAAGGCCGGGTATAATAACTCATTAATCAGGGTGGATTTCCCTGAGCCAGAGACCCCGGTAATACAGACCAATTTGCCTAAAGGAATCTCAATATCTAGATTTTTAAGATTATTCCGTCTGGCGTTTTTCACATAAAGAGATTTGCCGTTGCCTTCCCGTCGGGTTGCGGGGGTGGGAATGGCTACTCTTCCAGATAAATAAGCCCCGGTCAGAGAAGACTGACTATTTAATAGTTCCGTTAAGTTTCCTTGGACGACAATTTCTCCGCCATGTAGTCCTGCTCCCGGTCCAATATCTACAATATGATCGGCAGTTCTAATGGTTTCTTCGTCATGTTCAACCACAATTAAAGTATTGCCTAAATCACGTAATTTGGTTAAGGTTTTTAACAGTCGTCCGTTGTCTCGTTGATGTAGTCCGATGCTGGGTTCATCTAGTACATAAAGCACTCCGGTTAATCCGGCACCAATTTGGGTGGCGAGACGAATTCGCTGGGCTTCTCCTCCAGAAAGGGTCATGGCTGAACGGTCGAGGGTGAGGTAGTCTAAGCCAACATCGAGTAAAAATTGCAAGCGGGCGCGAATTTCTCGGAGAACTAATTCGGCAATTTTTGCTTGGCGATCGCTCAATTCTAACTGATTAATTCGGGTTAAGGCTTCGCGAATAGAAACACTGGTAATTTGATTAATTCGATATTGTCCCACTCGGACTGATAACGCTTCTGGTTTGAGGCGCTGTCCTTGGCAAGTGGCACAGGGTTGATCGATGCGATATTGTTCCAGTTTTTGTCTTTGCAGTTCGCTGGCGCTGTGCTCATAATAGCGGTCAAGCATGGCCAATATTCCGATATATTGATGCTCATAGCTTTCGCGCTTTTGTTTGATTAAAATTGGTTCATCGCTGCCAAATAAAATCACTTTTTGCTGTTCCGGAGTCAACTGGTTCCAAGGAGTGTCTAATTCAAACCCTAATGCTTGACCAACACTATAAAGTAAGGACAAGTAATAAGGATTGTCTTTATCAGACCAAGGCGCGATATTGCTCCGCAACGCATCCGCGATCGCACTATGCACTGGAGCATCGGGATCTGGGATAATTAAATCTGGGGAAAACCGGCGAAAATAGCCCAAACCATGACAGTCAGGACAAGCCCCATAGGGAGCATTAAAAGAGAATAATCGCGGTGAAAGTTCTTCCATAACTGCCCCGTGTTCGGGACAGGCAAAGTTTTCGGAAAAGAGTAAATCTGGCTGTCCCTCAATTACGACTAAAGCCAATCCTTCCCCATGATGTAAAGCCGTCGATAAAGAATCCGCTAACCGTTCTTCAATCCCCGGTTTTTTAATCAGTCGGTCAACGACGATTTCAATGGTATGTTTTTGATTTTTATCCAGTTCAACCGCATCGGTTAATTCGCAAATTTCTCCATTAATCCGCACCCGGACAAATCCTTGGGAAGCAATACTGGATAACAGTTTTTTGTGAGTGCCTTTTTTGCCGCGTACCACTGGGGCAAGAATTTGAAATTTAGTCCGATCGCCTAGTTGCATGATGCAAGCGCACATTTCATCAATAGTTTGCGGGGCAATGGAGCGATCGCAGTGGGGACAGTGGGGTACTCCAGCCCGTCCAAATAATAATCGCAAATAATCGTAAATTTCTGTCACCGTCCCCACCGTAGATCGAGGGTTATTAGAAGTTGACTTTTGGTCAATAGAAATCGCTGGAGACAGTCCCGAAATCGACTCCACATCCGGTTTATCCAATTGGCCCAAAAATTGACGGGCATAAGCGCTTAGAGATTCCACATAACGCCGTTGTCCCTCCGCAAAAATCGTATCAAAAGCCAGAGAAGACTTGCCGGAACCGGACACCCCAGTAAACACAATCAGGCGATCGCGGGGCAATTCTAAATCAATATTTTTCAGATTATGCTGCCTCGCCCCTCGAATCTTAATCCGATTATTCGTCGGTTGGTCATTAACTGAATTAATCGCCTCCCCTAAAGATTGGCCATCCAGAGTTGCCACAGCATTCAAATCGGCATTCAAATCACCATCAAAACCAGCGCGTTCAGTACGGTCAAGCATAGATAAAAAGTCCAGGAAAACGTTAACAATTGTAACGGGGAACGGGGTGTAGGGTGTAGGGGGCCGGGGAGCAGAGGAGCTTCAGGAGCAGAGGAGCAGAGGAGAACAATTAACAATTGATAATTGACAATTGACAATTAAAAAGTAATCATCAATTATCAATTATCAATTATCAATTAAATCAAGATAAAACTTTCAACAGGGGCGGACTTTTTTCTGGTTCCGAGGCAGTCACCACGCGATCGCGCCCTTCTTTTTTCGCTCGATAAAGTGCTTGATCCGCCGCTGCCAGAAGTCGCTCGCTCGTCCAACCATCTTGAGGGAAAATAGCGACTCCTAAAGAAATAGTAATTGACCCCACAGACTGATGATGAGATTTCAGATCTAACTGCTTAACTCCCAGGCGAATTTTTTCCGCGATTTTTTGGGTATCTTCTAAAGAAGCTTCCGATAAAATCAGGGTTAACTCTTCGCCACCATAACGACAAACCACATCGGAAGTGCGAACATTATTCTGCAAAAACTTTGCCAACTCTTGCAGCACCATATCCCCGGTTTCGTGACCAAAAGTATCATTAAAATGCTTAAAATGATCCACATCAATCATCACCAATCCAAAAATTTTTCCAGAGCGTTGACAACGATGAGTTTCTGCGGCTAAATACTCTTCTAAATAACGACGATTATATAATCCAGTGAGAGCATCCCGAATACTTTGTAACCGGAGAGTTTCCCGCAATTTTAAATTAGCTAACGCTAATCCAGTATGTTCCGCTACAGCCAAAGCCAGTTTTTGCTGGGCTGCCGTTAATTTATTTGACGATGAATTGGCTGTTAAATGCAGCAGTCCAAAGGTTTCCCCTTGAGCCATCAAAGGAATACACAAAGATTGTTCTGTAGCATTAGAATGGTAATGTTGGCAAGGTAAATCATTATGTTGCCGGTCGAATAAGTGCGCTCGCCCACTGCGTAAAGACCAGCAATCATAGATAGGAAAAACAAACTCAATCGGCGGATTTTCCCCCCAACTCACCAATAGTTCTACCATATTGATCGACTCACAAAGCCGATAAATTGCCCCAGAATGCTGGGGAAAAAGCTGCCGCATAAATTCAGAGATGGTTGTCTGGGCTTCTTGTTCAGTCAAACAAGCCTGAAGCAGATTACTCATTTTTCCTAATAACATCACTTCCGAGTTAATTTTTCTGAGTTCGAGGTTAGCTTGTTCCAGTTCTTGATAAGCATTACTCTGTTGTTCTAATAAATTTTGTAAATTAATTTTCATACTATCCGCGTGTTCAGTAGTTGTTTCTAGTAACTTTTTTAAATCATGTTTTTCTCGGCGTAATTCTCTCAACTTTCGCTGCATTTGTAGCGCCAAAATTCGATAATTTTCCAGTTGGCGATAGCAGGATAAGAACCGAGGCAAGTAAGCACTCACAATCCCGGTTATGCTCAGACCTAAGAATAAAGTTAGCCATGATTTCGACTGCGCTTGGGCTTGAAGATAGGCGGCGGTCGGTAAAAACTGCACCGACCATTGTTGATTGCCAATTTGCAGAGGTAGAATACAACTATTAGTTTTGGGACAAAGGAACTGAAGCAGATTTAGATCGGGGTCAGCAGTGAGGGTTTTTGTCCAAGTTCCGGTGTGGGCTTCATAAGTTGCTATCGTCAAACTATGCTGGTTGGATTTGGCTATAGAACTCAGATCGAAAGGCGAATTATGGGGATAGTCTGCCAGAAAAATTACCAGATTAATTGTATGTAAAATATTCCATTTATCTGATTCGAGACTGGGGGAAATCTCTGCCAAAATGTTGGTGATAATCTTGGTCAGATTAAAACTGACAATAATAAAACCTTTTAAATTTTGACGGCGAGCTTCCACGGTAGAATAATTTAATGAATTTTGGTAAATCGCGGATATCGCCCAAAGTTTAAAAGATTGATCTGAGATAAATTTGTCCAATTTGTCCGAGGAGGCGATCGCATTCATCGGATTAAATAAAATGATTTCCCCCGTATCTTTCGCTGCCTGAAAATAGGGCAAGCTGTTTTCCTGGGCAAAATCAAAGCCGATATTTAATTCTGAGTGATATCTGGAAGCCAGATATTCCACGGGTAAAGATGGCTGGCGATCGCCTTCCTGGGTAGCGACTAAGTAATTTCCTGGGGGATTTCCTGGGGGATGAGCAAGGTCGCGATCTGGGTTTGTAGGATTCAAAGCTTGCGGCGACTGAGTTGCTGGTAAAGAGGGAATCCAGGCGACCATATCCACGCCAGGATGTTGGGACATGGAACTTTGGACAAAAAGCTGAAATTCTCTTGCTTCAACTAATTCAGAGGCGACATAAAAAGCTTTTACCTCTTCAAAGACCTTCAAATCAGTATTAATCGCCTTTTGCAGAGCGATCGCCACTTTTTTTATCCCAACTTCATATTTATTTCTCAACTGAGTTCGTTCCGACTGCCAAACCATCGTCGAGGCTATGACGGACAAAATGATCCCAGTCAGCAGAGTCACACCAAAACATTGGGCATCAGAAAAGCTACCACGACTTAGCTTCTCTGTGGATGTTTGGCTTGCTTGTATTCGTTGATTTATTTCCTCCTGAATCCTATCGCTGGTCATTTTTCTTAATACCTCGGCTCATTTTTTGGGCTGGCTATTCTTTACAATTTCTTTATATTTAAATTGATGAATAGCTTATTTTAGATCGCGAGGAAAATTTTGCCTATACTTGTTACCACCGGGTGGCCATTAGGAGAGTCAAGGGTCAGTTTGAGTAGCCGCTAACCGCTCGCCGATCTGTTTACTTCTACCAACACCCTATTTGGGTTTGGCGGTTTTCTTACATTATGGCTTAATTTTATACCATTTTTCAGGTTTATACCGTGCAAACATCAATAACCTGGTAGATAACCTGATAGATAAATTGAAAGTAAACCAGTTTGGGATCAACCTTTGGCGAGGCTTAATTGGTGACAACGCAATGGTTAATCTAGGGATTAAACTTCTGGGTTTTTAGGGGTTAGGCGGGGCTCAGGCTTTTTTTAGAAATGATAATTATAAACTTAAATAAATTTAAATAAATTTAAATAAATTAAAAATCAATCACAAAAAATAGATATTATTTTTAATTTTTACTTCAATAACTTAAAGCAATTAAATATGTAAAATAATATGTAAAATTTATTTGAGCTTCAGAAAATAAATCGTTAAATAATCCCTGGCTCAGGCAAATTTCAGGCGAATGTAATTTCCTATACAGACAATATAACTCCTTTCTGGTTATTTTGGCATCAGTATATCTAGGGATTTTGATTTCTGTAAATATACTTACATAATACTGAGATATCTCCGTATGACACCGAAATGACACCGAAATGAAGTAGGGGGCAAGGGTACTTTTATGCCAGACCCCTGCCCCCTATAAAAGCGCCCCATAGCTGCTATCCCGCTTGGACTTGCCGTGAGATTTTCGGTTTTTGTTTGGCAAGGGACATATTAATCAAATTTCCCACTAAAGGAGTGGGTTTAGCAATGGCATAGCCTTGGACATAATCCACCCCTAACTCTTGGAGTTTCTGCAAAATTTGCTCATTTTCGACAAATTCCGCAATGGTTTGTAAGCCGATCACATGAGTAAGTTTGTTGATGGCAGAAATCATGGCCGCATTCACCGGATCTTCGAGAATATTTCTGACAAAGTAGCCGTCAATTTTGACATAATCTACCGGCAGATTTTTTAAATAAGTCAAAGAAGACATCCCACTGCCAAAGTCATCTAAGGCAAAGGAGCAACCCAGTTGTTTTAGGGCGTGAATAAATTGGCTCGCTTTGTTTAGATTACTAATAGCAAAGGTTTCGGTGACTTCAAAGCAGATCATCTGAGGGGGAATTTGATAGTAAGCAAATTGCTCCTGGAGAAAAGAGAGAAATTGCTCATCGTTAAAACTGGCACCGGAGAGGTTGACGGTGTAGATACTGCTAGGGGAAACGGTTTTAGCCTGATGGGATAGTAGAGTATCGGGGAAAATCTTGTCGCCACAGGATGAATGATGGAGATGAGTGGCAAGATAACTAAATAAATTGCGGATTACCCATCGGTCAATTTTGGGCATCAGGTTATAGCGTTCAGCGGCAGGAATAAACATTCCGGGGGGAATTAATGCGCCATTTTCATCGGTCATTCTAATTAAAATTTCATAGTGATCCGGCTTGCCTGAGTCCGGTTGGGCAGGGGCGATCGCCTGTGAATACAAGCAAAACCGATCTTCTTCCAAAGCTTTCACCAACCGGGACACCCACTGCATATCCCCTTGTCGTTGCGCCAATTCTTGATCGTTGGCTTGATAAACATGAATCCGATTTCGTCCTGCATCTTTGGCGGCGTACATAGCCGAGTCAGCGGCACTCATCACATCCGCCAAGCTAGTAACAACTGGGTCAAGTTTAACTAAGCCAATACTCACACCAATAGAGAAGATTTTATCTTGCCAAACAAAGCGGAAATCTTGCACTGCTTGCCGCAAGGCTTCAGCCACTTGTCGCGCTTGTTTCAGAGGGCATTCATATAATAAGAGCGCAAATTCATCCCCACCCAAACGAGCCAGCAAATCAGTTTTTCTAATTTGAGACTGTAACAAGGTGGTGACTTGGCGTAACAGTTCGTCTCCTGCCGCATGACCGCAGGTATCATTCACGATCTTAAATTGATCTAAATCCAGATAGCATAAGCTATGTTCCGATTCAATTTTTGCTTTTTCTTCCATCAGTTCTGACAGCCGCCGCTTAAATTCCCGTCGGTTAATCAAATTAGTTAAGGGATCGTGACTGGCTTCCCAACATAACTGGGCGGCGAGTTTACGATTTTCCGTGACATCTCGGCAGACTACTACCATACCGATAATTTCGCCACTGCTCATTCTAATGAAGGCGACGGAAGGTTCTACCATGAATTCTTCCGAGTCACGATTTCTAATTAAAGTATGGTGGGAAAATGCGGACAACCGGCTCGTGTTGGATCTGTCCAGAAAATTTTCCACGGGGTCGCCAGTAATGGCGTTGAATAGCTGCAACACCCGTTTCAAAGGTTGACCTTGGGCTTCGGACTGTCGCCACCCGGTGAGGATTTCTGCTTGGGGATTCAAACTTTGAATGATGCCGTTAAGGTCGGTGGTAATTACTGCATCGCCAATGGAGTTTAAGGTGACTTGAGCAACTTCTTTTTCGTGATAGAGTTGTGCTTCTATCTGCTGCCGCCGAGCGATTTCTTGGCGGAGTTTTTGGTTAACTTTGAGGAGTTGGGCGGTACGATGGGCGACGCGCTGCTCTAGTTCCTGGGCATAAAATTGCACGGTTTGGCGTAAGCGGGCTTGTTGAATGGCGATCGCCAAAGAATCCGCGACTTCCTGGGCAATGGCGATTTGTTGCTCGGAAAGTCCCCCTGGACGGTCTGACCAAAGATTCAGACTACCCAGGAGTGAGTTTCTGGATTTGAGGGGAATACAGACACAGGATCGCAGCCCTTCCGCTTTTAGACTTTCCTGCACCGGGGTTAAATTGGGTAATTCCAGAATATCCTTGACAACCAAGACTCCGTTGGTTAATTTGTCTGGGTTGGCGAAACTATCCTGGTTCATCAGCGGTAAACGGTTTCCGGCTAAAATACAGCTTTCTCGGTCGGCATCGCTGGCCAACATAATCGCTTCCCCGGTCTTCAGGTTAAAAGAAATCACGCTGACCCGTTCACAAGGCAGTAGGGGTCGGAGATGTTTTACTGTCACCTCGGCGATCGCCTCTGGTGCTTCTGCTTCCAGAATTGCCCGGTCAATTTGGTGCAAAATGCTCAAGCGTTTTTGTTGCTGATCCATTGCTTTCTCGGTTTGCTTGCGAGCGGTAATATCCGTGCGAATGGATAAATATTCAAACGGTTTGCCATGTTGATCCAACAATGGCACAATCGTAGTATCCACCCAGTAATCATCGCCATCTTTGGTTTTATTTCTGATTTCACCCCGCCAAATTTTGCCCTGGGCGATCGTAGACCAAAGAGTGCGGAAAAACTCTCGTGAATGTTCATCAGACTTGAGGATGCGGTGGTTCTGACCGATCAGTTCCTCGCGGGAATAACCGGAAATCTGGCAAAACTTATCATTGACATAAGTGATTTTGCCTTTTAGATCCGTCGCTGCCACGATCGCCGACTGATCCAAAGCATATTTAATATCTGATAATTCCTTATAAGACTGGCACAATGCGCTTTGGGCTCGTTGTTTATCGGTGGTATTGCGAATGAACATCATAACTTTTTGATGGAAAAATGGGATTAGTCTTGCTTCATAGCTTTGCTCGCCGGCAGCCCCACCCATCTCGTACTCAATGGTGGTCATGCACTGTTGCTTGGCCACTAAACCGATTGCTTGTTCATACTGACTAGCCACTGGGGGTGGCAATAATTCTTGGATTTTTTGTTGACCAATTGCCGTAGGGGAAATGTGGACATTGCAGCGATTTTCCCCTTTATAGTCTAAAATCGTGCCTTCGTTGTCAACAAGTAAAAATAAATCAGGAAATGCTTGAAAAATTCCTTCAAATTCAGTATTTTTTTCCTGAAGTTTTGTATGCAAATTTTGACATATAGCCAACGGCTGTGCTGAATTAGCATCTACACAGGCTGTCACACAGGGATATGTGGAAAATACGGAAGTCATGGGGCGTTCGCCGTTGGCTGAAGTAGTCACCTTAGAAGGCAAAAACCATGACCCACCAAATATAAACGCCCCATCTTTCCCCTTGCCAGTCTGGGAATTAATCATCGCCCCCAGGAATGCTACCGCTACAGTACCCATCATCCCTGGTAAAATATTAAACAGCCAGTAGATCGCAGCAGAATCAGGCCAAGGAACGAGCAGATTTAAAACTCCAGAGGCGATCGTTAAAAATAGCAACAGCCAAAAGATTATCACTGGTGCGATCGTCAATTCAGGGTGGAAACTGCGTAACCATTGCCAGAAAATGATTCCGGTCACGATATAGAGTGCAGCGTTAACAGAAGCCAAAACTATCGTCAAACAACCCCTAGGTATTTCTGGAATTGTACTCCCTAGGGCAAGCGATAGTTTTTGCGTCCATATCATGCTGAATAAATTTAACATAAAGCCTCCTGGTTAGGGTCAGTGAATCTCCCTCAGACGTCCCTAATTGTCATGCAACCCAAATCAGTTATATTTTTCTGGCTGGAATTCTGGCTGGAATAAGCTGGAATAAGCTGGAATAACTGGAATAATTCAAAAGCCCAGTCAATTTTCAGACCTTAGACCCCGCGCCAAAAATCAATCCAATTCGGTCTAGCCTGAAAAAACCTGGTTTATCCCTAGGATTATCCCGGATATTACATAATTAGTTCAGTTTTTTTAAGCTGATTTTTTTATAAGTTTTTATTTATCTTGATTGGGTTTGACTTTGGCGACGACATCGGTACAAATTGTGTCCTTACCAGTACAAGAAAAATATAGCATTAAGAAGTTGATTTAGCTATCGTTACATTTGCAGAATGCAATATCCGTAAATATACGGATACGCAATATCAGTATATTTACGGATGTTGGTTGTTGGTTGTTGGTTGTTGGTTGTTGGTTGGTTGGGGTGTGGGGTCGCCATCGGTGTAGGGTGTAGGGGCTTTCGGGGCTTTCGGGGCTTTCGGGGCTTTCGGGGCTTTCGGAGCAGAGATGATGAGGGGCTTTCGGAGCAGAGGGGCTTCCGGGGCAGAGGGGCTTTCGGGGCAATGCTCCCCTGCGAAGAGAGAGGAGAGAACGAAGAAGGGGAAAGAGAGAGGATCTTTCCTCTTTCCTCTTTCCTCTTTCCTCTTTCCTCTTCCCCCTCTTCCCTACACCCTACACCCTACATCCTACACCCTGTACTCCTGATTTAACCCGCAGGTTAGATGGATTAACGACGGACTAATAAAACTGGACAGTCAGCGTTAACGCGGACATAATCGGAAAGGGAATTACCCAGGAGGCGATCGAGATCCACCAAGCTCTTGGCAATGTTCGGACGGCGATCGGGAGAACCGAGCAAGAGAAGATCCGCGTTGGTTTCTTCGGCGATCCGGCAGATTTCTGGGCCAGGTTTACCACTGCCGGTGATGCAACGATAGTTAACTCCGGCTTTTTTCGCTTCGGCAGCAGCAGCGGCTAACAATTCGTCTTCTTCGGGCTGATTGACCGCTTTGGGTGGGTTGACGTGAACCAGGATTAACTGACTCCCCGATACATTTCGGGTGAAAGCTAAACCCATTTCTAAGGATTGTTTGGCTTCTGGGGAGTTATTCATCGCTACCATGACCCGGTTGATCCGTTTGACATAGGTATCATCTTTTACCAGTAGCATGGGACGAGAAGCCAGCTGGAAGACATATTGACTGACGGAGCCTTCTAATATGGCGCGTAAACGACCTAGTGCCCGCGAACCCATGATAATCAGGTCAACGTTTTCTTCTTCCGCGACTTCACAAACGGTAGTTTTAGGATCCCCTTGTTTGAGTAGGGGGTTGACTTTTTGAGGATCGACTTTGAGGGTTTTAACCGCATCAGCGAGAATTTTCCCTCCCTCGGCTAACTTGGCGGACATATCATCGGCGATGGTTTCGGGGGTGACGACGTGCAATAGGGTAATCGATGCGCCTTGGCAAGCGGGAATGTCCATTAACATATTGACCATTTCTTCACATAAACCACGTCCCGCAACGGCGACTAAAATTTTAGAAATCATTTGCACTCTCTTGATAAAACAGGTTTTTCAGAATTAGGTTCTCTCGATCTCTTCGATTAGTAGGGTGGGCAAGTCTTGCCCACCCTACTTTATTTCTTGGCAATGTCATGGTTAATATTGAGACTAGAGATTACCAGGGGTCGATCCACGCGAAAAGGATCGCTTTCCCTGGAAATGTCACAATAAATCATGTGTTTCGGTGTTTTGGCTCGAGATCCCCTTATAAAATTTAAGGATAAGACTGATTACTGACTAAAAGTTTGTATTTTTGTAAAATGACTGAATATATAGATCAAGTGTCACCCCCAGTTCGCGCGATCGCTCCTACGGTAAACCGGAGCGAGGATGGCTGGTTTGAGTACCCGGTGCGATCGCACCCGCATCATACGGACTACGCGGGAGTCGTTTGGCATGGCACCTATTTAACCTGGATGGAAGAAGCGCGGATCGAGTCCCTGCGAAGCATTGGCATTGATTATACTCAACTGGTAGCGATCGGCTGTGATTTCCCAGTGATCGAGTTGTCTTTGCGCTACCACAAGCCCATGCACTTGGGGGTTGATGCGGTGGTGAGAACTCGGATGACTGAAATGCGTGGCGTCCGAATGAATTGGGAACAAAATATTCAAGCCCTGAATGGGGAAGAAGTCTATGTCAAGGCACTGGTGACATTGGTCGCTTGTGATATGGCTGAAGGTAAGATTATTCGACGATTACCGCCTTTAGTCCAGGATGCCTTGGTGAAACTGAGTCAATAAATCGATCCTCAATTCAACGGTTTTGCATACATGAATTATGGGCAGAGGATGAAGTTGGGAAAGCTTGACATATAGCTAACGCATTCTAGAACCTCTTTCTGGGTGAAGTCTGTTTGGTTTTCCCAGTCTTGTAATCCTAATGAAATGTCTGATATTCTTATTTAAGCGATCGCCTCCGTGTCACAAACCAATGTTGCAAAAGCGGCGGCTTCTGGGGCAGATTTTACTTTTAGTCATTCTTTCCGGTTTATGCAGCCTAACTGCGGTGAGGATTTATCAGCCTTGTGCCACGGGGTATCCCACCGAACATCCCACTGTTTTAGGGGCGAAGTATTCAGGTAACGACTTTGCAGGGGCGAAGAGCTTCTCGCCCCTGGCAGATATTTCCAAGGCGATCGCGAGTGACCAAGTTGGCTCCGATACAGCGGTGATTTATCCGATCATCTTACCCGATCGCCTCGAAGTGATTTTTGCTTTACCCGGACATCCCCTATCCCGCACCTCGATCCTGGAACCCAAGGAAACCATAGAAACCACCATTCGCCAAATGCGTAATTCCCTGAGAAGAACTTCTTTTCTCGAAGAACGTTTACCCTTGGCGCAAAAACTCTATGATTGGTTGATTCGTCCGGTAGCTGACGATTTAGCCAGTGACAAGATTAAGACTTTGGTCTTTGTCCTCGATGGACCACTTCGGAATGTACCGATGGCGGCGCTGCATGATGGGCAACAATATTTAGTGGAGAAATACGCGATCGCCATTAATCCTAGTTTGCAGTTGCTGGCGGAGGGGCGATCGTCTCTGCGACCGGAAAAGATCAAAGCCCTGCTGGGCGGACTCAGCGAAGCCACCCAAGGATTTAGTCCATTGCCTGCGGTGGACTAAATCCTCGCCGCAATTGCCGCCCAAATCCCCACCGAGACTTTGCGAAATCAGGCTTTTACCCGCGATGCTCTCACGGAAAAAATGGTCAAAACTTCCTTTCCCGTGATTCACTTAGCCACTCACGGACAATTTAGTTCCAACTCCGAAGAGACTTTTATTCTGACCTGGGATGGCAAAATCAAAGTCAAAGATTTACAAACCATTCTGCGCGAGCGGCGCCGACAAACCAATCCCTTAGAATTACTGGTACTAAGTGCCTGCCAAACCGCCGAAGGAGACAACCGCGCTACCCTCGGATTAGCGGGAATGGCGGTGCGATCGGGGGCGCGGAGTACCCTAGCCACACTTTGGTCGGTCAACGACCAATCTACTGCTGTTTTCATGGCCGAGTTTTACCGACAACTCATTCAACCCAATATCACCAAAGCCGAAGCGCAACGCCTGGGACAAATCAAGCTGCTCACCGATCCGAAATATCGCCATCCCTTTTACTGGGCTCCGTTTGTTTTAGTGGGAAATTGGCAATAATTTCCGGGAATTTAACCCTAGAATTTACCCCCAGAATCTAGTGATTAGGAAAAACGGTAGGCTTATTTTTGATAAAAATCGCTAAATTAGTTAAAATTTAGATATTAGATAATTTAAATAAAAGTTACTAAAATCCCAAATATACTTACTAATTGCCCTATACTTTTAGGCTAAATTATCTATCCACCGCGCTCGCTAAATGATTTATAATCATTTTTAATAATTTATAATTTACCAAAGTTATGATTAATGTTATTTAGCTAAATAATCAAAAAAAAAAACAAAAATTAACAGGGAGTTCGGGGGAATAATCTGTCTTGTTTGCCAGATGTCTGTTAGATATCTCCAATAGACATCTCCAAAAATCAGATATAAAATCTTGCTCAGGCTGGGAAACCGGCAACTATTGGAAATGTCTATCATATCCTCCATTAGCAAAAGTCATTAGCCAAAGAAGGGAAACTAGGCTGGTGAAATCCGCAATCTGGGAGTGGGTCAGACCCCTTTATCAAAAAACGGCTTTACGTAGGGTAATGTTACTGCCGCTAGGTAAAGCCTAGACCTTGACTAACTTTAAAAACTAATGCTATAATTTATTATGGTGATTTATGGTTATATTTTGTAGCAGTCATTAGGAAAAAAATGTTGCAGTTTTTATTAAAAACAGTATCAACCCCCATCAAAACCGCGAAAAAATGTGAAATCACTACTGGACAGCATTCCAGCAGGGCGTTTACTGAGAACGCCCTACAAATGAAATCCAGGATAAAAAAATCATCAAAGTGGTAAAATTAAACTCTTGATGTTATGTAATAATCAAACAGGGAGAATATTTAACCCCGATAAATCTAGAAAATATAAAAGTAAAAATAAGCCAGAAGAATCAAAAAATAAATGCCAGAATAATTCAGTCACAGCCAAGATTAGATAAACAACCAAATATTTGGGCAGCTACAGACAGAGAAAAGAGTGAAAAATAGAAATTAAATACCAAACAAAAAAACAAAAAATCGAGGGAAATTCACTCTCTCCTCTTTTCTTTCCTCTCTCTCCGGCCACAGTAATTATCTAGGTCAACATGAGCAATATGGGATAATCTTACGAAAAAATACGCAGAAAACCGAGCAATTCTAACAAATGGGAAAGAGATTAAATTAGGAGGTTACTTATGACTGGGACAAAACAGTTGATATCTTGTATATCTATATCTATGCTGCCGATCGCCCTATCTCTGGGATTAACCATCTTGTCTGCGATGCCAACCCAGGCACAGATGAAATCCGAGAAGACGACAACCGCCAGCAGCGCTCTTAAATCATTAGAATCACAACTAGAAATTAATTTTGAAACCAAAGAACCCGGGGAGGGCGAACCCGAACAAACGGTAGGCGCTGGAAGCCGAAGTGCCCAAGAATGTACCCATCCGGAAAATAATCAGCCGTTGACTTTACTGGTTCCTCCCCATAAAGTGGCCTTAACCGTGGCCGAAAGACCCATATTCTTGGTTTATTTTCCCAAAACCGTAGCAAAACAGGCGGAGTTGAGTATCTGGGATGAACAGGGCAATGGCATTTACCAAACCACCTTCAATCTGAGCGACACCCCAGGAATTCTAAAAATCCAATTGCCAGCAACGGCACCGGCTTTAGAAATCGGTCAGAAATATCAATGGTCGATCGCCATGATTTGCCATCCCGATGACCGACTCCGAGATCAAGTGGTAGATGCTTGGATTCAGCGCACGGAACTGCCTGCGTCTCTGAGTCAGCAACTCGAAGCAGCCAGTATCCCAGAAAAAGCATCACTCTATGCCCAGAATGGCATTTGGTACGATACCATATCGACGTTAGCGGAATTTGCCTCTCAGACTGAAAATTCATCTGAAAATTCAGCAGTGGCGGCGAATGCGTGGCAGCAACTTTTAACTTCGGAAAGCGTAAAATTAGAGCAACTCTTAGGAATGCCCTTGATTCAGGCACAACAGGGAGAAAACTAAAGGGAGAAGACTAAAAGTAGATAGAATAAAAAAACTTTTTGACTTCTTTTGTGTGAATTGATGAGTCTTGAAGGCTGGAAAAAACTGCAAAAGCTACTGTGGGAATGGCGGGGGGTGATGGTCACCGCCCCCACAGTGGCGGGATTGACTTTAGCATTAAGGATGACCGGATTGCTCCAAGGGTGGGAATTGCGAACTTTAGACTTATTTTTTCGCTGGCGTCCTCCGGAACCCCGGGATGAGCGAATTGCGATCGTGGCCATTGACGAGCCAGACCTCAGCTATGTGGGGACTTGGCCGATTCCCGATCAGGTTTTAGCAGAGTTGTTAAAAAAAATTAAACAGCAACAACCGAAATCCATTGGTCTGGATATTTACCGGAATTTGCCCGTAGAACCGGGCTATGAAGAGTTAGTACAAGTATATAAATCTACGCCGAATTTGATTGGCGTGAAGAAAATTCTCGGAGACGTTTATGGCGATCCCGTAGCCCCGCCACCGGTGTTGGCTGAGTTGGGCCAAGTGGCAGCGGTGGATATGGTCAGTGACAAAGATGGCAAAATTCGTCGCGCTTTACTGGCGGTGACGCCGCCCGGTGAACCTACAGTCTATGCTTTGTCCAGCCGTTTAGCTCTCATGTATCTGAAAGAAAAAGGAATCAAATTACAGCCTCACCCAGCAAAAAAAGAGGCGAATGTTCTGGGCAAGAGTTTATTTTTCCGACTGCAAAAAAATGATGGTGCATATATCCGGGCTGATAACGGCGGCTACCAGATTATGCATAATTTTCGCCAGTCCTGTCCCATCCAAGACTTAAATTGCGACGTTTTCTATACGGTGTCCCTGAAAGATGTTTTGACCGACCAAATTGAACCGGATGCTTTGCGCGATCGCATCGTCCTAATTGGGTCTACGGCGGATAGCCTGAAAGATAGCTTTTTGACTTCTTTTGCCGGACAAAAGGGCAATGCGCGAACTCCAGGGGTAATCATCCACGCGCAATTAGTGAGTCAAATTCTCAGTGCCGCCCTAGATGGACGCGGTTTAATCCGGGTTTGGTCTGAACCTGTGGAATGGATCTGGATTTCTTTCTGGTCAGTAGTTGGTGCTACGTTAGCTTGGAGTTTGTTAGGCCGCAAATGGGAAGTAATCAGTATTTTCTTGGTCGGCGCTAGTCTCGGATTGGGTTCTTTTTTGGCCTTCTTAGGTAATTGGTGGATTCCCGCAGTCCCCGCCTTAATCAGTTTCTTTGGCTCGTCCGTGATTATTGTTGGCTATATTGGCTATACCGAACGGGAGCGATCGCAGGCACAATTACGCTTCAATGCCCTGCATGACCAACTCACAGGCTTGCCAAATCGCCGTTATCTGATTTCTCGGCTGCAAAGTGCCATTGCATATCGCCAAGAAAACCCAGATTACTTATTCGCCGTCCTATTTTTAGACTTAGATCGCTTCAAACTGGTTAACGATGCCTTGGGACATAGAACTGGAGATGACTTATTAATTGCCACCGCTTGCCGACTGGGAGAATGTGTCAAACCCAGAGACACCGTAGCTCGACTAGGCGGCGATGAATTTGTTATTTTCTTGGATGATATTCCAGATGTGCAAATCGCCAGTCAGGTGGCGGAGCAAATTCATCAGCAACTCAAGTCCCCATTTTACATCAATGGTTATGAAATCTTAATCAGCACCAGTATTGGAATTGTCCTGAGTACCCTGAGTACAATGGATTATCAACAGCCAGAGGATTGGCTGGCCGCGGCGGATGTGGCTATGTATCGAGCCAAAGCTGGCGGCCCAGCCAACTATAAGATTTTTGATCGCAGTATGCAAGCGGATGTGATGTACCAGCTTAAGCTGGAACAGGATATCCGTCAGGGAATCGATCGCGAAGAATTTGAACTGTATTATCAACCAATTGTCCTGACCAAGACCACCGAGTTGGCAGGGTTTGAAGCCTTGGTGCGCTGGCATCATCCAGAACGGGGTTTTGTTTCTCCCGGTCAATTTATTCCTTTGGCAGAGGAAACCGGATTAATTGTGCCGTTGGGTTGGTGGATTTTACGCACCGCCTGTCGCCAGTTACACGCATGGCATCAACAATTCCCCGACCAAGCGGGTTTAAAGGTCAGTGTGAACCTTTCTGGTAAGCAGTTTGTCCAGCCCGATTTAGTGGAAAAAATTGCCGATATTTTGCAAGAAACTGGTCTAAATCCTGCTACTTTGAAGTTGGAAATTACCGAAGGGGTGGTGATGGATAATGCAGAAAGGGCAATTAAAATGTTACAGGAAATCAAAAAATTAGGGGTAACTTTAAGTATAGATGATTTTGGCACGGGATACTCTTCTTTGAGTTATTTACATCGGTTTCCCGTTGATACTTTGAAAGTGGATCGTTCTTTTGTGAATGGGGTGGAAAGCGAACGCGATAAGTTGGAGATTACTCGGACGATTATCCTGTTGGCTCATAGCCTAGAAATGGATGTGATCGCAGAAGGAGTGGAAACAATAGAACAATTTAGAACCTTGCAGCAACTTAACTGTGAGTATATCCAAGGGTATTTGTTCTCTAAACCAGTCAATTTAGCATCCGCTGCAAGTTTAATCGCAAGTTTAATCCAAAATCCCCAACTTTTTCAAGAAAAACTTTTAGTTAAACAATAATCTATTCTGTTTGAAATTAATATATTTAATCCCAGACGGCTGTCTTATCAAGAACATAATAACAGATTTATCAATAAATAAATATGCCAAAAATTTTTTATGTCCAATTACGAAATATCTGCTGATTTATGCTGATTTGAGAATCAGAAAATAACAAGCTCATGGGATTGGTTAGTAAAAAAAACCAATCATGCTGGCTCTGGAAACGACCGATATGGAGCGAGCTATATTTGCCCGTAAAATTACTGAGCTTAATCCGGAAACCGAATTAACTCGGTGTTGGTGAGAATCACGGAAATCAAGGAATTGCCAACAATCAGGGCATCTTTACAGAATCTTCATATAAGGACTCTATACATTATTCTGCGCTCGCGAATTATAATAAAAATAAACTCAGAAAAAATGAACCATTTTTAAAGTTAAGTTAACGCTTAAAAATTTGTCGTTAGCGAGCCAGCAAAAGGAGTAATTTCAATGGGATATCAGAAAAAACACTTATCTTCTCTATTCCTGGTGCTACTACTATTCTCTTTCGGCTTGATGATGTCTAAACCCGGTGCAGCCCAACAAAGAGAACAAAGAGAAACCTTCGGCGATCGGTCTGCTTCCCCCTTCTCAGAAAAAGAGCAAACCATTCAAGCAAAAACCCCGGAGCCAATGGGCAAGCTCAAGTTTGAGTCAGAAGACGATGGCTTGCCCCATAGTTCCACTGGAGGCGCGACTAGATTTGCCGAACAGATTAATTTCCAACCGCCGGCAGATCAAGGGGCGCCGAAACAAAGTGTGGGGGGTTCGACCAGAGGACCGGCTGTTTGCCCTCAAGATAGAAACGCCGGATTTTCTGCCCGAACCCTGACGGCAGTTTTGCCTAAGTCCAAACAAGGCTTAACCGTATCTAGTCATCCCACATTTTTGCTTTATGTGCCGCCAACTTCGGCGGCTGAAGCCCGGTTTATTCTTCAGGATGACAGCAACCCCAATCGGGTGAGCGAAATTTATGAGACGACATTTGCTTTACCGAAGGAGCTCACAGAAACCGGCGGCTTAGTCAGGATCGAAATGCCGGAAAATCTACCTGAATTAGAGATTGGTAAGACTTACACCTACTATGCGACCTTGATTTGTTCTACTGGAGATAGTGGTGGCATCAATTACGATCAAGGTTCGATCACTCGCGTTGAAGTTCCCGAAAACATTGCTCGAGTTCAAGGCAACCAAGCTTTATCCCCGGAACAATCTCTTTGGCAGCAGGCAATACTTTATGCTGAATCCGGGATTTGGCTCGATACAGTCAATAGCTTGATCTCGCTGATGGAGTATGAGCCGGACAATCAAGTTTTGCAAGATCGGTGGGTGTCGTTGATGCGATCGGATGCAGTGAATTTGGATGAGGCGATCGCCAACGCCAAGATTGTTCATCTCTCGAATCGGCAATAATCTAGGAATTACTATATTTAGGATTCTTGCGTAATTCCTGTAATTTGAAAACAAAACCCTAGCTATGGCTGAAATAGCCAGAGCGATTTATTTATGTACCAGAGAACTCAACAGAAAACCCAGGCGGTTTATGCCTGGGTTTTTTAATTACAAGTTCAAGTCGGTGACGGCACCGACACTGCTAGAAGCGACTAACTTGGCATATTTGGCCATTACCCCAGCGGTATAACGGGGTTTGGGCGGTTGCCAGTTGGCTCGACGCTCGGCTAATTCTTGATCGGAAATTTCTAGAGTTAGCTGACGAGTTGTGGCATCAATGGTGATGATGTCTCCTTCTTTCACCAAGGCGATCGCGCCACCCACCGCTGCTTCTGGAGCCACATGACCCACCACGAGGCCATAAGTCCCCCCAGAAAAGCGCCCGTCAGTGATTAAACCGACGCTATCGCCTAAACCTGCACCAATAATCGCTGAGGTGGGGGCTAACATTTCCCGCATCCCTGGGCCACCTTTGGGGCCTTCATAGCGCACGACCACCACATCACCGGCTTTAATTTTACCGTCGAGAATGGCTTGGAGGCATTCTTCTTCGGATTCAAAAACTCGGGCTGGGCCGGTAATTTTGGGATTTTTCACGCCGCTGATTTTCGCCACTGCCCCTTCAGTCGCCAGGTTGCCTTTGAGGACAACTAAATGTCCTTGAGCATACATGGGTCGATCCCAGGGACGGATCACGCTTTGGTTGGCGGGGGGTTCGGAGGGAATATCCGCTAGTTGTTCGGCAATGGTTTTGCCCGTAATCGTCAGGCAGTCGCCGTGGAGCAAACCATGTTCCAGCAGCATTTTCATCACTTGCGGCACCCCACCGGCTTGGTGAAATTGGGTGGTGACATATTGCCCGCTGGGTTTTAAGTCACAGAGGACGGGAACCCGATCGCGAATGGTATTAAAGTCATCTAGAGTTAACTCGACTCCGGCGGCATGGGCGATCGCCAGTAAGTGTAAGACCGCATTGGTGGAACCACCTACGGCCATGACTACAGAAATGGCATTTTCAAAGGCTTTCCGAGTCAGAATTTGCCGAGGCAGAATTTGATTGCGAATGGCGTTGACTAAAACTTTGGCGGACGAGGCGGTACTATCCACTTTTTCTTGATCTTCCGCCGCCATTGTCGAGGAGTACATCAAACTCATGCCCATTGCTTCAAACACCGAGGACATGGTGTTTGCGGTGTACATCCCGCCGCAGGAACCCGCCCCAGGGCAAGCATTCCGTTCCACGCCTAATAATTCTGCCTCAGAAATCTTGCCCGCGCTATATTGTCCCACCGCTTCAAAAGCACTGACGATCGTCAAGTCGCGGCCTTCATAGTTGCCCGGTTTAATTGTGCCCCCATAGACAAAGATGGCGGGGATATTCATCCGAGCGATCGCAATCATCGCCCCGGGCATATTCTTATCGCAGCCGCCAATAGCCAAGACTCCATCCATGCTTTGAGCATTGCACACCGTTTCAATGGAGTCGGCGATCACCTCTCTGGAAACCAGGGAATATTTCATCCCTTCGGTGCCCATAGAAATCCCATCACTCACAGTAATGGTGCCGAATATCTGGGGCATTCCCCCGGCATCTTTGATCGCCGCTACTGCCTGTTTTGCTAAATCATCCAAACCCATATTGCAAGGGGTAATGGTGCTATAGCCATTAGCAACCCCCACGATCGGTTTGGTAAAGTCATCGTCCCCAAACCCTACAGCCCGTAACATAGCCCGGTTAGGCGATCGCTGGATTCCTTGGGTTACAACTTGGCTTCTCAAATTTTCCGGCATTAATCTGTTGCCTCCAAATTCCATAATAAATCTCATCAGAAAAGTAGCCCCCTGCCTCCCCAATAAACGAAGCGCACGGGAGTCTTGATTTTCCAGTCCAGGGCAATTGCCCCCGCTTCATTCTCTCAGAATCTCCGACCGGAGATAATTTTTTTTTGCTTAAGAAAGCCATTGTTTGTTGTTTGTTGTTTGTTATTTGTTGTTTGTTATTTGCTATTTATTATTTGCTATTTGTTACATGGGTGCGATTTAAATCTAAATTATGATGGTGCGTCTAGGCGCGGAAAGAAAAAATTAAGGTCGATCGCTCTAATTAATTGCCGCGCCTAACACACCCTACTACTAGATGGGTTAGATAAAATAACGGAGAGAAATAAATGACGATCGCGGAAATTAAATAAACCAACGGAGGCCAAAAAATGCTATTTAACTCGCCAGAGTTTATTTTTCTGTTTCTTCCCATAGTTGTCTGGGGATTTTTTCAAATCAGTCACCGAGGTGATTCTCGATGGGCGCTGGCCTGGTTAGTGGCAGGATCGTTATTCTTCTATGCTTGGTGGAAACCCATTTATTTAATATTACTGATTGTTTCCATCGGCTGTAACTACCTATTAGGAGAATTACTCACCCCTGAACGTCAAATCTCTATTCCTAGAAAATGGTTGCTTGCGTTAGGAATTAGCTCTAATTTGCTCCTAATTGGCTATTTTAAATATGCTAACTTTTTTCTCAGCAACATCAATGATATTTTTGGCCAAAGCTACCATTTGCCCCAAATTATTTTACCTTTGGGTATTTCTTTCTTTACTTTCCAGCAAATTGCTTATTTAGTTGATGCCTATCGGGGAGAAACCAAAGAATATAACTTACTCAATTATTGCCTGTTTGTCAGTTTTTTTCCTCAACTGATTGCCGAACCGATTGTCCACCATAAAGAAATACTGCTGCAGTTTGCTAATCCATCAATTTATCGATTCAATGGAGAAAATTTAGCGGTAGGACTGACAATTTTTTCCCTAGGATTTTTCAAAAAAGTGATTTTTGCCGATGGCATTGCTGTCTATGCTAACCCAGTCTTTAGCGCCGCCACCCAAGGAACTTCTCTGACTTTCTTTGAAGCCTGGGCTGGGGTACTGGCTTATAGTTTGCAACTTTACTTTGATTTTTCTGGTTATTCCGATATGGCGATCGGGGCGGCTAGACTATTTGGGATTAAACTCCCGCTCAACTTTAATTCTCCTTACAAAGCGGTGAATATTATTGACTTTTGGCGGCGTTGGCATATTACCCTATCCCGCTTTTTACGAGATTATCTTTATATTCCCCTGGGAGGAAACCGCCGCGGAGAAGTTCGCCGCAATATTAATCTGATGATTACTATGTTACTCGGAGGTTTGTGGCATGGGGCTGGTTGGAATTTTGTCCTGTGGGGTGGGTTACATGGTATTTATTTAGTAGTAAATCAGCAATGGCGAGCATTTCGACTGTTTCTGGGTCACGATCTGCAAAAAAGTAGCTGGTGGGGACTTAGCCTCAGCAGAATTTTGATGTTTCTCGCGGTGGCGATCGCCTGGGTATTCTTTCGGGCGGAAAACTTAAAAACTGCCCATATTATATTAAAAGGAATGTTTGGATTTAACGGGGTTTCTTTCCCCCCCTTTCTGGCCGGTAAGTTGGGATTTTTAACCACTTGGGGATGGCAGTTTAATGGCTTAATGCCCAACTTAGAGGCTAACCCTTGGTATGCCTTAAGTGGGATTCTCTTTTTATTGGCGATCGCCTGGTTTGCCCCCAATACCCAAGAATGGATGGCAGAATATGAGCCGGTTTTTCAGGAATCTTTATCAAAAAAATCCGCCCCAGATACTCATCGGCTTTGGCATCGGTTTTGGCAAAAATTACAATGGCAACCTAGTATCAAACATGGCCTCATTATTGGTGCTATGATATTTTTGGGATTGAAAACATTCTTAGAAGCTGCACCTAGTGACTTTCTGTATTTCAATTTCTAGAATCTCTAATTCATTCCATCACTGCAACCATCATTCATCCCATGAAATCATTTAATTATCTTCGCGCCGTCTGCCTGGGTTTTCTGATGGCCGCAATTTCGTTTATCAGCTTAGTTGTTTACCAAATGGGCGCACCAACTGCAACCACCCGCTGGATTGATGAGTTAAATACCCTCAAATCCAATTATGCTCAGTCGATTAAAATTCCCAAATTATTGTTCGTCTCCGGTTCTAATACCCTCTATGGGGTGAGTTGTCAGATGATTACCCAAGAAACGGGTGTTCCCTGTGTGAACACTGCCCTAACCCAAGAACTTGGCTTAGATTATATTCTCACTCATGCTCGCCGTTTGGCCAAACCAGGAGATACAATTATTCTGCCTCTAGAATATCAGCTTTATCTCGCCGATCGCACTCCCAGTGAACTTTCAATTGATTATGTACTTGCCTACGATCCTGATTATTTGCAATTTGCCGATTTATTCACCAAAATTAATTATATCGGTGGCGTTTCTTTACCGCGCTTAACCGCCGGGATTTTGGCTAAAGTCACCGGAAAAATTCCCAGGGGTGGCTCTTATGAAAATCGGATTAATCAAAATGGCGATATTACGGATAACGCTCACCTCACGGAAAAAGAATATCGATTAATTGAAAGGTTTCAACCATTTAATTTAAATGAATACCGGCTGAGAAGCTACGCCCAAAAAACCATCGCGGAATTTATTCAATGGTGCGCTCGCCATCAGGTGACAGCGATCGCCACTTGGCCTAGCACCGTAAACTTTGAAGAGTACCAGCAACCAGGAGCCCAAGCCTTTTTTGAGAGTATTAAAAACTTGTACCAATCTCTAAACGTGCCAATTTTAGGCACCCCAGAAGATTTTATGTATGAAAAATCCCTGTTCTTTAATTCAGTTTATCATTTAAGCGATCGGGGGCGGACACAACGCACCCGTCAAATTATGGATTTTCTCAGAGTCAAGAGTTCCTGGTATCCCGGCACCTCTGACAATTTAGTACGGATTACCACCAAAGTAGGTGAAATAGTCCATTGAAGGCGATAAATTATAACCATAGACCATTAGATTTAGATAAATTTAGAGGGATCGTATAGTCAGAGGATAATGCTAGATGGATGTCAATGAACTAACCGAAAGATATCAAGCTGGGGAAAGGGATTTTCGCAACTTGGATTTGGTGATGGCTCACTTAGAAGGAATCAACCTGAGTGAAACTAACTTACGTGATTGCGATTTACGGGAGGCTAACCTCACTGGGGCGATTTTAACCGGGGTAAATCTCCGCGAAGCAAATCTCTCAGGAGCGAAACTAACCGCTGTAGACCTACGCCAAGCCAACCTGATTGCGGCGAATTTCAGTCGGGCTAACTTAACTGAAGCAGACTTAAGTGCGGTTAACCTGAGTCGAGCCAATGTGGAGCAAGCAACATTAGAAAAAGTCAATCTGCAACACTGCATTGCCAATGAAACCCGCTTTCGGTTATCTAACCTCAGTGGCAGCAATTGTCGTAATGCTAACCTCAGTCGCTCGATTTTAATGGATGCCGATTTATCTGGAGCGTCATTAGAATCCGCTAACCTGAGTATTGCGATAATGACGGGTGCTAATTTGACTAAAGCTAATCTAGTTAATGCTATTCTTAATGGGGTTAATTTGGCGAATGCGATTCTCATTGAAGCGGATTTGACTAGAGCAAATTTGAGTGGGTCTAATTTAAGTAAAGCTAATTTGAGTAAAGCACAACTTCGCGGCACAAATATTAGTTGGACTACGATGCGAGGCGCGAACTTAGAAGGCTGTAGTCTCTATCGAGCGAACCTTAGCTGGTCGAATTTGAGCGAAGCGAATCTCAGTCAGGCTATTTTAATTGATACAAACCTTTATCAAGCCAACCTACGGGATACTCAAATGATTAAAACGGTGATGCCCGATGGAGTTGTGAACAAATGATTTGCCCCTGTAATTTTCCCATCAAGTGATAGAAACTAAAGCCGCTTTTTGCTGTTTCTTTTCTGTGCTTTTAAACCAGCAGCCTGGAGCTGATTGGGAAAAATCGCATCCCTTACAGTAAAACCTGTGTAGAAATAAGTGTAGAAATAAAGGGAGTATCCGACGCTAAATCGAGATACTCCATCACCTAAAAAATCACGGTTTTTAGGCTATTCGCTGTCAATATTTGACTTTGGTTCTGACTTGGGTTCTGAAGAGTCTTTTTGCTTTTGGTTAGAAGAAGATAGATCCGTTTCTTCTGGTTTGTTTAGGTCAGAAGATGCGGTAGTGTTTTCCACAGTTATTTCCGTAGTTGTTTCTTGGGAAAGTTTCCCCTCTTCTCCTAGGGTATTTTCAGGTGATTCCGATGTTTCAGGATTAACCGGATCCTGGATTTCTGTCACCACTTCAGCCGCTGCGGGGGCAATTGGCAAGTCTTCCACTTCTACTACCACTTCAGCCGCTGCGGGGGTAATGGGCAAGTCTTCCACTTCTACTACCACTTCAGCCGCTG
>FWWL01000981.1_pt1 | contig 72045 bp, 71 predicted proteins | sample 2228331 | NCBI WGS metagenome assembly FWWL01 (sample SAMEA103939775, study PRJEB20133) | metagenome
AGCCGCCCCTCTCCATGCGCGATACATCGCACTGAACTCGAAAGAAGAAAAGCCAAGCCCCGTGTCAAGCACGGGGTGACGATGGAGGGGGACGGCAAGAATCCGCCCAATCTCAGCCATTCGCTCATCAAAGTTCGATCCCTGAAAGCGGACATTCGGTTGGTGCCCTAAACGCAACCTACCCCGTCGCCCCGTGCTTGACACGGGGCTTGGCTGTCTCACTTCAGGCGCTGAAAGAAGAAGCCTAACCCCGTGTCAAGCACGGGGTGACGGTGTTGGGTGAATACCCCCTCCTCTTCAGAGGAGGGGTAGGGGTGGTGGCGCGGCGCGGTAGCGTCGCGCTCTGCGGCGGGGCACCACCCTGCTGCGACTAGGCAGCAAGCTGCCAAGTCTCGCGACCCTCCTCTGAAGAGGAGGGTAAGTTCATCACCCCCAGGGCGTGACCAGATATTTCTCGCCGGTCTTCATCTGGCGGTAGTCAAGAATCGCGTCCTTCTCCAGCATCTGCTCCAGCGTCACCTTGGCCTTGTAGTGCGAGGCAAAGGTGGTGGTGAGGTTGTCGATCACGCGCTTGCGCATCCGGCCCACGGTTTCCATGCCTGCGCGCTGCAGGAACGGCGTCAGCAGCCAGCCCGCCACGCTCCATTGCAGCCCGTAGGACGGTGTCAGCACCGTCGGCGACAGGTCGAGGCGGCCGTAGATATACATCTTCTTCTGCTGGTTCGAGCCGTAGCGCGAGAACTCGCTCATCTGCTTGACCGCGACCTGCTCCATTGCCTTCAGCACGCCGTCCGAGGCCTGCCCGCCGCCGATCGGATCGAAGCCGAGGAAGGCCCCGGTCTCGGCAATCGCGTCGCGCAGGTCGGCCATGTAGGTGGGGGCCGACGAGTTCACGACAAATTGCGCGCCCTGCGACTTGAGCAGTTCGACGTGATCATCCTTGCGCACGATGTTCACCAGCTTCATCCCGTCCTCGACGCAGATGCGGTTGAGCATCTGGCCGAGGTTGGAGGCGGCGGCGAGGTGGACGATGGCCGAGTGGCCCTCCATCTTCGCGGTCTCGACAAAGCCCAGCGCGGTCATCGGGTTGACGAAGCTCGACGCGCCGGTTTCGGCGGAATGATCGCCCAGCGGCAGGCACATCATTGCATCGGCGATGGCATATTGGCTGAAGGCCGTCCCCGGCACGCAGGCGACGCGCTGGCCCATCAGCGCCTTGGCCATGTCGCCGTCACCCGTCGCGATCACCGTGCCCGCGCCTTCGTTGCCCGCCGGAAGCCGCTGGCCGTGGCGCGCCTTGTTGCCGGTGAGGAAGGGCTCGGGCATCTCGGCAACGACTTTGCCGGGGGTGTAGTCGGCATTGGCGAGATCGGCGGCGCTGGTGAGGATCGCGAGATCGGAAGGGTTGATCGGCGCGGCTTCCATCTTGACCAGCACCTGATTGCCCTTCGGTTCGGGGAAGGTGCTTTCCGCGACCTCCAGCGTCAGCTTGCCGTCGGCGGTGAGGGTGGTGAAGAGCTGCTTTCCGGTGGTCATGTTCGTCTCCCGTTGTTGCGATCGGTATTTCGCTTGTGAGCGACCTAGGCTGGCCGCGTAACGGTTACAAGCGCCGAACACCCACCCCCGACCCCTCGCTCAAGGGAGGGGGAAGGGGTGCGGCACCTCAACTCCCCTCCCCTTGGGGAGGGGTTAGGGGTGGGGGCTCGACGTCAGAATTCGGGGTAAGTCGCTTCGACGAAATAGAGCCCGTGCGGCGGGGCGTTGAGGCCCAGCGCGTTTCGGTCACGCGCGGCCAGCGCCTCGGCGATGCGGCTTTCCGGCCATGTCCCCGCGCCCACCAGCTTGAGGCAGCCGACCATGCTCCTCACCTGATGATGCAGGAAAGAGCGCGCGGCGGCGTGGATGTGCACTTCCTCGCCCACCTTTTCGACGCGCAGCTCGTCCAGCGATTTCACCGGATCGGCGGCCTGACAGTGCACAGAGCGGAAGGTGGTGAAATCGTGCCGCCCCACCAGCGCCTGCGCGGCGCGGTGCATCGCGTCCGCATTTAATGGCTGGGGCACGTGCCACGCCTTGTCGCGCATCAGCGTCAGCGGCGCGCGGCGATTGACGATGCGGTAGAGATAGCGCCGCCCGGTGCAGGAAAAGCGCGCGTGCCAATCGTCGGGCACCACTTTGCAATGCGTGACCGCGATGGGATCGGGACGCAGCTGCGCGTTGAGCGCGGCGGCGAGACGGAAGGGGTCGAAGGGCTTTGCGATATCGACATGGCTGCGCATCGCCAGCGCATGGACGCCCGCATCGGTACGCCCGGCGGAGTGCAGGGTGACAGTCTCGCCTGTGATCCGGTGGAGCGCATCCTCGATGGACTGCTGCACGCTCGGGCCGTGGCTCTGGCGTTGCAGCCCGAAGAACGGCGTGCCGTCGAATTCGAGGGTAAGGGCGAAGCGGGTCAAGCGAGCTCCGTTCCCGCCGCCACCGGCCGCCCGCGCAGGAATTCGCTGCGCTCCAGCACCGGCTTGCCCGCGCGCTGGAGCCGCAGGGGACGGATCGCGCCGGAGCCACACGCGATGGTGAAATCCTCGTCGAGCACGGTGCCGGGTGCGCCTTGCGCGTCCACCACCTCGGCGAGCAGCAGCTTTACGCGTTCCTCGCCCAGCTCGAACCACGCGCCGGGGAAGGGGGCGAGACCGCGCACTTTGCGCTCGATCGCCTCGGCGCTCTCGGCCCAGTCGATTTTTGCCTCGGCCTTGTCGATCTTGGGCGCATAGATCGCCGCGCCCTCATCCTGCGGCTCGGGCGGGAAGGCGGCGAGATTCGCCAGCACCTCGACCATTGCCGCCGCGCCGATTTCGCCCAGTTCGCCGAACAATTCGCCCGTCGTCTTGCGCCCCACCGGCACGGTGACCTTGTGCAGCATCGGCCCGGTATCGAGCCCCGCTTCCATCTGCATGATCGTCACACCCGTCTCGGCATCCCCCGCCATCACCGCGCGGTGGATCGGCGCGGCCCCTCTCCATCGGGGGAGGAAGGAGGCGTGGATGTTGAGGCAGCCGTGCTTGGGCGCATCCAGCACCGGCTGCGGCAGGATCAGACCATAAGCCGCAACCACCGCGACATCGGCCTGCAAGGCGGTGAATTCCGCCTGCTCGGCCTCGCCCCGCAAGGATTTGGGGCTGCGCACCGGCACGCCCAGCCGCTCGGCCTCGATCTGCACGGGCGATGCCATCAGCTTCTTCCCCCGTCCCGCCGGACGCGGCGGCTGGGTGTAGGCGCGCACCACCTCATGCCCCGCCGCGTGCAAGGCGCGCAGGGCCGGAACCGCGAATTCGGGCGTTCCCATGAAGATGATGCGCATAAACTCTGCCGCTAGCCTTTGTGAAGCGAAGCGCAGCCCCTATCTCTCCCCCCATGGCATCGCAAGAGATCGAGGCGCTGAGTTCCGCACTCGCCCGCCTGCCGGGCCTCGGCCCGCGTTCGGCGCGGCGCGCGGTGCTGTGGCTGGTCAAGCATCGCGAATCTGCGCTGCCCGCGCTGCTCGAAGCGCTCGCTGGCGTCGCCGAGACGTTGGTCGAATGCCACATCTGCGGCAATGTCGACACGCGCGACCCTTGCGCCATCTGCGCCGATCCGCGCCGCGATGCGCGCAGCTTGTGCGTGGTGGAGGAGGTGTCGGACGTGTGGGCGTTGGACCGCGCGCGGCTGTTTCCGGGGCGCTATCACGTGCTCGGCGGCAGGCTCTCGGCGCTGGACGGGGTGGGGCCGGACAATCTCAACATCGCCAGCCTGCTCGCCCGTGTCGAAGATGGCACGATCGACGAGGTGGTGCTGGCGATGAACGCCACGCTCGAAGGCCAGACCACCGCGCACTACATCGCCGAGCGGCTGGAGGCGCATCCGGTGCGTGTCACCCAGCTCGCCCACGGGTTGCCGGTGGGAGGAGAGCTCGACTATCTCGACGAAGGCACGCTGGCGCAAGCCTTGCGGGCCAGAAGGCCGGTCGGCTGATCCGATCACGCTGATCGCAGCATCGCGCTTGTCGGGAGGCGGTGCGGCCCCTATCTTGCGCGCATTATGGCTATCCGCGAAATCCTCGAAGTGCCGGACCCCCGGCTGAAGACCGTCTCGACCCCGGTCGAACCCCACGAGTTCGGCCCCGAGCTCAAGACCCTCGTCGAAGACATGTTCGAGACGATGTACGATGCCCCCGGCATTGGCCTCGCCGCGATCCAGGTCGGCGTGCCCAAGCGGGTGCTGGTGATCGACCTCCAGCCCGACGATCCCGACGCGCCGCCGGTCGAGTGCAGCCATGACGGGCACAAGCACACGCACCCCGCCACGAAAAAGGAACCGCGGGTGTTCATCAATCCCGTGATCCTCGATCCGGCGGACGAGCTTTCGACCTATCAGGAAGGCTGCCTCTCGGTGCCCGAGATCTACGCCGATGTCGATCGCCCCGCGACCTGCCGCGTGCGCTATCAGGATCTGGACGGCAACACCCACGAGGAAGCACTCGAAGGGCTGATGGCGACCTGCCTGCAGCACGAGATGGACCACCTCGAAGGCATCCTGTTCATCGACCACCTCTCGCGCCTGAAGCGCGCGATGGTGCTGAAGAAGCTCGAGAAAATCCGCCGGGCGGCGTAGCGCCGGCGCGGCAATCAAAAGGGCCGGAGGCGCTGGTGCCTCCGGCCCTTTTTGCTGCCCGATCAGGCGGCCTGCATCATCCCATTCAGCGCCTTGAGGCAATCGTCCGCACATTCGCGGCACATCTGCGCGCAGCGGCGGCAATGGTCGTTGTCGTGCTCGCTGCATTCCTCGATGCACTGCTCGCAGGCCGTGATGCAGGCGCGCAGCTGCGCTTCAATCACCGCGACATTGCCCGCGGTGCGGCGCGTAGCGACGCGGTAGGTGGCGGTGCAGATGTCGGCGCAATCCATGCACTTGCGGATGCAGGCGCTCATGTCGCCTTCCTCGGCGGAGCAGGCATCGGCGCAGGAATTGCAGATCGCGGCGCAATACATGGCGTGGCGCACGGCCTCGGCCAGCGCTTCGTTGAAGTCGGCACCGACCTGCGGGTGCTCGGCGATCATTTCCTTGATGGACATAGCGATTCTCCTTGCTGCCCGTTCCAAGCGGAGCACGGCGGCATTGTTCCCCTTTTTCTGCATTTCATGGGCTTGGCGGGCGGTCATGTTCAGGCTATGTTCCGCAGATGAACGATCTTGTCCTGCCGCTCGCCATCCTTCTTGTCGGACTCGCCCTGGGCACGGCCGCAGGCTGGTTCTTCGGCGCGCGTCCGCTGGCGGATTTGCGCGCGCGGCTTGCCGATGCCGAGCGAGCGGGGAGCGAGCGGGAGGCCGAATTCAAGCGCGCCATTGCCGAGCTGGGCGCGGCACGCGTGGAAGTCGCAACGCTGGGCGAGCGGGCCGCGCGGGCCGATGCGCTGGCGCAGCAGCTCGATGCGGCGCGTGAGGAGAACGCCCGCTTCCGCGCCGAACGCGCCGGTTTCGACGAACAGAAGCGCTTGCTCGAAGAATCGCGCTTAAACCTGCTCAAGGAGTTCGAGAACACGGGCGCCGCGGTGCTGACTCGCGCGCAGGAGGCTTTCCTGAAGCGCGCCGAGGAGCGGCTCGGCCACTCCGAAAAGGCGAGCGAGGAGAAGCTGAAGGCGCTGCTCTCTCCCGTGGGCGAGAAGCTGGCGAGTTACGAGCGGCAGGTCGCCGATCTTGAGGCCAGGCGCACCGATGCCTTCGGGCAGCTTGCGGGCCTGATCCAGTCGATGCGCGAAGGGCAGGAACAGGTGCGGCGCGAGGCGCAACGGCTGGGCAATTCCCTCACTAACGCTCCCAAGGCGCGCGGGCGCTGGGGGGAGCGGGCGCTGCAGAACCTGCTCGAACAATGCGGGCTGGCGCAGCACACCGACTTCATCATGGAGCATTCGATCGACACCGAGGATGGCCGCCTGCGGCCCGATGCGATCATCAATGTGCCCGGCCAGAAGAAGCTGGTGATCGATTCCAAGGTCTCGCTCAACGCCTATCAGGCCGCCTTCGAGGCCGATGACGATGCGGTGCGCAAGCAGCAGATGGAGCTTCACGCAAAGTCGATGCGCAATCACGTGCAGACGCTGGGCGCGAAAAGCTATCAGAGCCAGTTCGAGGAGGCGCCCGATTACGTCATCATGTTCGTCCCCGGCGAACATTTCGTCACCGCCGCGCTCGAAGCCGACCCGACCTTGTGGGACTTCGCCTTCGAACGCCGGGTGCTGTTGGCGACGCCGACCAACCTCGTCGCGATCGCGCGCACCGTCGCGCAGGTCTGGCGGCAGGACGGGCTGGCGAAGGAAGCGCAGGAAATCGGCCGGATGGGCGGCGAATTGTATGATCGCCTCGCCACCGCCGCCGATCATCTCAAGCGCGTGGGCAGCGGGCTCGAGAGTGCGGTCAACAATTACAACAAGTTCGTCGGCTCCTTTGAACGCAACGTGCTGTCCTCCGGACGACGGCTGGCGGAAAAGGGCATCGAGATCGGCAAGCGCGAAATCGAAGAGGTGCCACTGGTAGCGAGCGCGCCGCGCTACAATGCCGAGGATGTTGCCGCGCTCGAAGCGCCTGATAATGATGGCGAGGACGACAAGCGCGATGCAGCAGAGTGAGGGTCCGTCGCGAGCCGATATGATGCCCGACCCGTGGTGCATCGGCAACGCCTGAGACGGGCGCTTTCCTACTCGCGCGCGGCGGCGCATGGATGGGCTTTGATCTTTCCATCGTCCGCCGCCGCTGGCATCAAACACAGCTTCGCGCGCGAAAATTTTTTGTCCGTCCGCACCCGTTTTCGCGTCAGAGCGTTGAAATCTGGAACGTAATCGCGCTGTTGGAAAAGTGACACGGTGTCACCTTTGTCACCTTGCCTACAGGCTCGCCAGCACCTCGTAGGCCAGCACCGCACCCGCCACGGCGGCGTTGAGCGAATCCGCGCGCCCGCGCATCGGCATGGTAACCCTGAGGTCGCAGGCGAACTCATAGTCTTCGGGCAGGCCTTGCGATTCGTTGCCGACCAGAATGAAGCACGGCGCGGCATAGGGCGCGCCGCGATAGGGCACCGCATCGCGCAAACTCGCCGCGACCAGCTGGCCATCCCCGGCCCGCAACCACGGCAGAAATTCCTCCCACCGCGCCTGTGCGAGGCCCACGGTGAAGACCGCCCCCATGCTCGCGCGCACAGCCTCGGCGCTGAAGGGGTCGGCGCAGTCGTCGATCAGGATCAGCCCGCCCGCGCCCACCGCATCGCAGGTGCGCAGCATCGTGCCGAGGTTGCCCGGATCGCGCAAAGCCTGCGCCGCGAGCCAGATCGGCGCGGCGCTGCGGTCGAGCGCGGCAAGGCCGGTGTCCCACTCGTCGAACACCCCGGCGACCGCCTGGGCGTTCTCCTTGCCGGTGATCTTGGAGAGGATGTCGGGCGTGGTCGCGATCACCTCGCCGCCTGCCGCCATGACGTCAGCCTCCAGCCGTTCGAGCAGCGGATGGGTGCGCCCCTCGGCCATCACCAGCGTTTGCGGCACCCGGCCCGAAGCGCGCGCGTCCTCGAGCAGCCGCAGCCCTTCGACCAGAAACTGGCCCGCGCGCTTGCGGTGCTTCTTGTCCCGCAGGCTCCGCAGGTATTTGACCGTCGGGTTGGAAAAGCCGGTGATGTGCTTGCGCATGGTCGCGCGCCTAGCCGAACGGGGGCGGGCGCACTAGTCCTCGCCGAAGCCGTCGGCGATCAGCGCCACGAGATCGGCCAGCACCGCCTCCGCGCCGTCACCCTCGACCGCGACCTCGACCGTGTCACCCTTGGCCGCGCCCAGCATCATCAGCCCGAGGATCGAGCCGCCCGCGGCGCTGTGCGGGGCCTTGCTGACGGTGACCTTCACGCCCTCGGGCAGCGCTGCGACCGCGCCGACGAACTTGGCGCTCGCCCGGGCGTGAAGGCCCCGGCGGTTGACGATTTCGACGCTCTGCCGTGCTTCCCCCACGCGCGGCTCGCCCTAGGCCTTGGCCCGCGCCGGGGCGGTGTCCTGCCCCAGCAGCTCGCTGGCGATGGTGATGTAGTTGCGCCCGGCGGCCTGCGCGGCATGGACTGCGGCGGTGACGTCCATCGCCTTCCTCGCCCCGGCAAGACGGATCAGCATCGGCAGGTTGATCCCCGCGATCACCTCGACATGGCCCGCATCGAGCAGCGAAATCGCGAGGTTCGACGGGGTGCCGCCGAACAGGTCGGTGAGGATGATGACGCCTGCACCGCTATCGACCGCGGCGATCGCCCCGGCGATGTCGGCGCGGCGTTGTTCCATATCGTCATTCGGGCCGATGCAGACCGTCACGATGCCCTCCTGCGGGCCGACGACGTGCTCCATCGCCTCGACAAACTGGTCCGCGAGGCGGCCATGGGTAACCAGGATCAAACCGATCATGTGTGAAAATGGGTCCGTTAACTGCCCGCCCTTGGGGAGGCCTTACGCGTTTCTACCTTAACCGACAATGTGCAACGCATGCCTGCATCCTTTTCGCAAGGGGCGGAGCCTCAGCGCCGGTCCCGCTCGATCACATCGGTCGCGCGGGATGCCAGATTGCGGTGCCGGACAGTGGGCGAAAAGCCCGCGGCGCGCAAGGCCTCGGCCATTTTCTCGGCGGTGTAGACCGAGCGGTGTCTCCCTCCGGTACAGCCGAAGGCGACGTGGACATAGGGCTTGCCATGCGCGGCGTAGCGCGGGAGCAGCAGCAGCAAGAGGTCGCGGATGCGCGTCAAGGCCTCCGCAAAGGCGGGGTCGCGCGCGATATGCTCGCCGACCGCGGCGTCCTGCCCGGTCTGTTCCCTGAGGCCCGGCACCCAGTGCGGATTGTCGAGAAAGCGCATGTCGAACACCAGATCAGCGAGCGGCGGCATCCCGCGGGCGAAGCCGAAGCTCGACAGGGTCAGCGTGGTCGCGGCAGAGGGATCGGCGGGGGCGAAGAGCTCGCGGATCCGGCCTTGCAGATCGTTGCTGGTCATCGCCGTGGTGTCGACCATCAGTTCGGCCCAGCGGCGCAGCGGTTCGAGCAGCTCGCGCTCGGCGGCGATGCCTTCCTGCACCGGGCGGCCATCGGCCATCGGGTGGCGGCGGCGGGTCTCGTTGAAGCGGCGCTCCAGCTCGTGCCCGGCGCAATCGAGGAACAGGAAGCTGAGTGCAATGTCGGGGCGCTGGCTGAGGTCCTTCACCAGCGCGATAATGTCGGCAGGCACGAAGCCGCGGGTGCGCGAATCGAAGCCGATCGCGAGCGGCCCGCGCGCATCGTCGGGCATGGTGACGAGCCGCTTCAGCAGGCGCACCGGGAAGTTGTCGATCGTCTCCCAGCCGAGGTCTTCGAGTACGGCGAGCGCGGTCGACTTGCCCGCTCCGGCAAGGCCGGTGACCAGCAACAGCGGACGCGGGGAGGCGGCGGGGTCGCTCATGGTCGCTGTTCTGGCGTGTCGGCGGGGCCAAGGCCAGAGGCAAGTGAAGCGGCTTCGTGTCCCATCCCGTGGAGGCGCAGCGCCCATTCGGCGCGCAGGGCGGGTGCGGCCGGGGCGGGGTCGAAGGCGAGCACCGGCACGGCGACGCCTGCGATCATCCGCGTGGGGAGGGGATCGGGTGGCAGGCGCTCGGCAGGCGCGCCCGACAGGTCGAGCAGCAGCGCGACGCGCGCGGGCGGAGCGAGGGGCAGGGTGACGATCCCCACCCCGCGCACCTCCAGCAGCCCGGCAATATTGCGCGGCGGCGCGGCGATCAGCGCTTCGCCCTCGGCGTGCAGCGTCACCGCATCGTCGCCGATCAGCGCCGCGCCGCGATCAATGAGGGCGAGCGCGAGGCTCGACTTGCCGCTGCCCGGCGGGCCCGCGATCAGCAGCGCGCGGCCCCCGATGGCGACGGCGCTGGCGGCGAAGACGAGGCTCATGCCGCGACCGGCAGGCGCAGCCGCAGGCAGGCCCCGGGCGCGCCGTCGGGCCGGTCTTCGGCGGTGAGGGTCCCGTCATGTGCCTCGGCAATCGCGCGGCCGATGGCAAGGCCGAGGCCGGAGTGGTTGCCGAAGCTCTCGCCCTCGGGCCGGTCGGAGTGGAACCGCCGGAACACCGCCTCGCGCCGGTCGGCGGCGATGCCGGGGCCAGCGTCGCACACATCGGCAATCACCGAACGCTCACTCCGGCGCAGGCTCACCTCAACCACCCCATCGGGCGGCGAGAAGGAGACCGCGTTGTCGAGCAGGTTTTCAGCGACCCGCTCGAGCTGGGTTGGCACCCCGCGCACCACATGGCGGCCGGGCGCGGCGTCGAGCACCAGCTGCCGCCCGCCATTCATCCCCCGGTCCTCGCGGCTGCGTATGAGGTTGGCGAAGAGCTCGGCCAGGTCGACCCGTTCGAGCGTCGCGCGGCTGATTTCGGCATCGACCCGGCTGGCGGCGGAGATTTCGGTGACGAGCCGGTCGATCCGGCGCACGTCATGCGCGGCGATTTCAGTCAGCTGGGCGCGCAAGGCGGGATCCTCGACCCGCGGCAGGGTGTCGATCGCGTTGCGCAGGCTGGCGAGCGGGTTCTTGATTTCGTGCGCCACGTCGGCCGCGAAGCTGTCCACCGCGTCGATCCGGCCGCGCAGGGCCGCGGTCATGTCCGACACCGCGCGGGCGAGCAGGCCGATCTCGTCGCTGCGTTGGGGCAGGCGCGGCACCTCCACCCCGCGGTCGCGGCCCTGCTTCACCCGCACCGCCGCGCGCGCCAGCAGCTGCAGCGGGGTGACGATGGTGCGGGCGAGGAACAGCGACAACGCCGCCGAAACGCCCAACACCACCAGCATGGCGATGAACAGGGTCGAACGCGCGGTGCGCACGCTTTCGGTGATGTCGACCGCGTTGCGCACGGTCAGCAGCGTCGCGCCCTGCAGGCCCACGGGCGCGGCGGCGGTGATCACCGGGGTGCCATCGCGCCAGTCGTAGAGCCTGATCTGCGACAACCCGAGTTCGCGCGCACGGGCGAGTTCGGGCCAGGCATCGGCCTCTTCCGCTTCGGGCTCGACATAGTCCTGCACCGGCTCGGCGGCGACGATGGTGTCGACCGTGCGATCCATCCAGCGGGCAAATCGCTGTTCCCAGTCATCATCATTGATGTCGTTGAAGCGGAAGGCGGGGTCATCCAGCGCAAAGCTGTCTGCGGTCAGGCGGCCATCGGCGTCGAACAGGCGCAGGCGCATCCGCTGCTCCTTGCCGATCTGCACCAGCAGCGCCTCCTGCCGCGCGCGCGAGGCACCCGCCAGCGCCTCGGCGGTGATCTGCGCTTCGATCCGAGCGAGCTTGAAGCGTTCGTTGATCAGCTGGGTGCGATAGCTGTCGAGGTAGAACAGCCCGCCGCCCAGCACCAGCAGTGGCAGGATGTTGACCGCAAGGATGCGCCCGGTGAGGGCAAAGCGCCCGGTGGCGGTCATTGGCTCGCCGGCATTGGCACCGGCGTGCGGTGCGGCCTCAGCCATCGGTGAAGCTGTAGCCCGCGCCATAGAGCGTATCGATCGCATCGAAGGTGGGATCGACCAGCCGGAACTTGCGCCGCATCCGCTTGATATGGCTGTCGACGGTGCGATCGTCGACGAAGACATCGTCGGGATAGGCCGCGTCCATCAGCTGGTTGCGGCTCTTGATCACGCCGGGGCGAATGGCGAGCGCTTCGAGGATCAGGAATTCGGTGACGGTGAGGCTGACCGCCTGTCCCTCCCACATCACCTGATGGCGCGCCGGGTCCATGAACAATCGCCCGCGGGTAAGCGTCGCGGGCGCGGGTTCGGGCATGGCGGCGGCGGCGGTGCCGGGCGCGAGCGGCTCGGCCCGGCGCAGGATCGCGCGGATGCGGGCGATCAGCAGGCGCAGGCTGAAGGGCTTGGCGATATAATCATCCGCGCCCAGTTGCAGCCCGGCTTCCTCGTCGCTTTCATCGTCCTTGCTGGTGAGGAAGATCACGGGAAGGGTGGAATTCTCGCGCAGGCGGCGCAGCAGCTCCATGCCGTCCATCTTGGGCATCTTGATGTCGAACACGGCGAGGTCGGGCGGGTTGTCGAGCAGCGCCTTCAGCGCCGTCTCGCCATCGGAATAGAGCCGCGTGGCAAAGCCTTCGGCCTGCAGGGCGATGGCGACGGTGGTGAGGATGTTGCGATCATCGTCGACCAGCGCGATCTGCAAGCCCCGCGGCTCGGCACCCGGCTGATCGGAAAGGGCGCGTTCTGAAGGGGTCTCGACCATGCCCGCTTGGGTAGCGCCAAGCGGCGCGGCTCGCAATGGGGGCAGGGCGGGCGGGCGCGGTAACCGGTGGCATTGCACGGCGAACTGCGGCCTGCGGTTGCATACGTATGCGGGGCTGCTAGGGAGGGCGCTGCACGGGACAGGGATTCGCGGCATCGGCGTGATCCCGTTTTGCCCACTCATCATGAATCCGCCTTCGCTCAGGAGACGCAAGTTGACCTCGCTCGCAACCCCGCTGGCTGCCCAGAATCTCAACACCTCGGCGCGCATTCACGCCAATCTCGGCACCGCAGCGCTGGTCGAACATGCGCTGAAGCGGGGCGAGGGCCAGCTGACCAAGCATGGCGCGCTGCTGGTCGACACCGGCCGCTTCACCGGGCGCAGCGTCAAGGACAAGTATATCGTCCGCGATGCAGAGACCGAGAGCACGATCAACTGGGGCGCGATCAACCAGCCGATGAGCCCCGAGCACTTCGCCGCTCTCAAGGCCGATTTCCTCAAGGAACTGGAAGGGCAGAGCGAGCTTTACGTCGCCGACCTGTTCGGCGGCTCGCAGCCCGAATACCGCGTCAACGTGCGCGTCATCAATCAGATGGCGTGGCACAACCTTTTCATCCGCACCCTGCTGGTGCGCCCGAGCGCCGATGAACTGGCGGACTTCGTCCCCGAATACACCATCATCAACCTGCCCAGCTTCAAGGCCGACCCGGAACGCCACGGCTGCCGCAGCGACACGGTGATCGCGGTGAGCTTCACCGAAAAGCTAATCCTGATCGGCAACACCGAATATTCGGGCGAGATGAAGAAGGGCGTGTTCGGCCTCCTCAATTACCTGCTTCCCGCGCAGGGCGTGATGCCGATGCACTGTTCGGCCAATATTGGCGCGGACGGCAAATCGGCGATCTTCTTCGGCCTGTCGGGCACCGGCAAGACCACCCTGTCCGCCGACGCCAGCCGCACGCTGATCGGCGATGACGAGCACGGCTGGTCGGACACTGCGGTCTTCAACTTCGAAGGCGGCTGCTACGCCAAGATGATCAACCTCTCGGCGGAAGGCGAGCCCGAGATCTACGCCACCACGCAGATGTTCGGCACGATCCTCGAGAATGTGACGATGGACGCGGAAACGCGCGATCTGGACTTCACCGATGGCAGCAAGACCGAGAACACGCGCGGCGCCTATCCCATCGAGTTCATCCCCAACACCTCCGAGAAGAACCTCGGCCCGGCGCCGTCCAACGTCATCATGCTGACGGCTGACGCTTTCGGCGTGCTGCCTCCGATTGCGCGGCTGACCGCGGATCAGGCGATGTACTACTTCCTCAGCGGCTACACCGCCAAGGTCGCGGGCACCGAGATCGGCGTGACCGAGCCGGAAGCGACTTTCAGCACCTGCTTCGGCGCCGCCTTCATGCCGCGCCACCCCTCGGTCTACGGCAACCTCCTCAAGGAGCGGATCGCCAAGGGCGGAGTGGATTGCTGGCTGGTCAACACCGGCTGGACCGGCGGCAAGTATGGCACCGGCCACCGGATGCCGATCAAGGCGACCCGCGTGCTGCTCAACGCGGTGCTCGATGGCAAGATGGACGAAGTCGAGTTCCGCAAGGACCCCAATTTCGGCTTCGACGTGCCGGTCTTCGTGCCCGCACTGGCCGAGGCCGGGCTCGACCAGACAATCCTCGATCCGCGCAGCACCTGGGCCGACGGGGCGGAGTATGACGCCACCGCCAAGAAGCTGGTGCAGCTGTTCATCGACAATTTCGCCCAGTTCGAAGCCCATGTGGACGAGGGCGTGCTTCAGGCTGCGCCCGCTCCGATCGCGGCCTGACGGGATCCTATCACCAGCTCGGGAGAGGGGCCCCGCCCGGCGTCAAGACCGGTGCGGGGCCTTTTGCTTTGAATTGCCGCAAAGCTGCGTCACACTCCTCGGCGACTCGCATGGGAGGAACTGGCATGAGCATTCTCGACGGCATTCTGAAGAACATCGGCGGTGCGCCGGATGATGTGGTGAACCTCGCCAAGCAGGTCGGGCTCGACCCGGCGATGGCGGAAAAGGCGATCGCGGCGCTCGGCCAGACCCATCAGATGGATGGCGACACGGTGACGCTGGCAGCGGAGAAGACCGGGATCAGCCCCGCCATCCTCAGCCAGATCGTCAATGCGATCGGCGGGGAGGGCTCGCTCACCAATTTCGCCTCGATGATCGACCGTGATGGTGACGGCAACCCGGTCAACGACATCATGGGCATGACCAAGGGCCTGTTCGGCGGCGGCAAGAGCTGACCCGCGCGGGGCACGGAGGCGGGATGGGGCGTCAGTCGTCCCCGTCCCCTTCCTCGTCCCCGTCACCCCCTTCGACCGAGCCATCGGCGTTGAAGCCGGAGATCGTGATCCGCTCCCCATCGGGCACGGCGGCGAGCCGGTCGCTCAGCGCGCGCGCCGCGGCCGAGCGCTTGCCCCCGTGCGGATTGGCGGCGACGGTTTCGAGGATGAACCGCGCCAGCGCATTCTCGCCTTCGTAGGCCTTGAGCAGCGCGACCTCGACCGCAAGGTTCTGGTCGAACGGCGCAAGCTCGCTCGCCCGCTCCAGCGCATGGCGCGCGCCTTCGGGCGGGGTGGCACCGCGGCGGGTGAAGCTGCGGTAAAAATGGATCAGCGGCTGCGTGTGATCGGCCTCGATCGCGTTCAGCGCCTCGAACGGGCGCATGGCTGCGGCAAAGGCGGCTTCCTTGTCGTCGGCAGCGGCGGCCCTGCGGAACAGCGCATAGCCGTGCTGGACATAGGCGTTGAGCGCGCCGGGATCGGCCGCCACGGCAGCCTTCGCGGCGGCGATGGCGGCATCGTCGTTGCCCGCATCATACTCCGCCTCGGCCAGCGCGGCCAGCACCTCGCCATCGCCGGGATAGCGCGCCGCGATCTTGCGCGCATCCATCACCACGGTTTCGGCCTTGTCCTTGTCGACCCCGCGCTTGGAGCGCAGGATCACCGGCATCATCGCCGCGTGGCCCGCGCCCAGCGGGGCGACGCGCACCGCGCCGATACGGATCGCGCCGCCGGGAAAGCGCATCCCGGCCATGCTGCGCTGGCGGGCATAGGCATCGAGCTCCTTTTCGAGCGCGTCGAGGTCGCCGAACACCTGCTTGCCGGCGGTCAGGCTGTCGGTGCCGCTCGCCACCGCTTCCCAGTAGCGGGCCAGCTGGCCCGTGCGCTTCGGGTCGAAACGCAAGTAATGGTAGAGCAGCCAGCTGCGCCCGTAATAGGCATCGTAACGCGACCCGCGCTTCTTGGCGTAAGTCTCGTAGTCGAGCAGCTCCACGACCGAAACCGGCACGGCCTGACCAAGCTCGTAGGCGCGGTCATTGTTCGGCAGGCCCAGATCGACCGAGCCATCGGGATTGAAGCGGGCGGAGGCAAAATATTCGGCCGCGCCCTCGCTCAGCCAGCGCGGCATGGCGTGACGCGAGGTGCCGACGAGAAAGTGGTGGGCATATTCGTGCAGCAGGATGCCGAGCTCTTGCGGCAGGTCGCCGCCCGCACCCCTCCTGCGCCGCGTGCCGAGCGGGCCGGTGCCCCCGTCTTCCGTGCGGAAGCGGACATTGGGCACGAAGGCGACCGAGCCGTTGGCGCGCGGAATATAGAAGCCCCCGACCTTCGAATTGGGATTGCCATAAAGCGTGCGCAGATCCTCCATGCTGCCGACCAGATAGACCGTCAGCCGGTTGGAGGGGCTGGGAACCGGCACGCGCCGCCCGCTCTCCATCTCCATCGCGACGTGATAGCGTTCGAGCATCTGGGCGAACTCGCGCAGATCTTCGGCGCGGGAATCGGCATAGATGACGAAGCGGTCACTCTCGGCCCGGTGCCATTCGGCCCAGGCAGGGTGCGCGGCCAGCAGCGCGAAGGCTGCCAGAACGAATCGAAAACCAACGGAAACCACGGATCACGCCCCCCATTTGTCATAGCCTGCGACTGCCATGCGATGGGCGCAGCTTATAGAGATTATCGGCTTTGGCCAGAGGGTTGCGCCGAATTTCTGCAGCGATCGTCAATCCGGCTGCGGGCGCGTGTCCTCGAGATATTGCCAGATGCGGCTGACCACCACCGATCCTTCGCCCACCGCGCTCGCGACGCGTTTGACCGATCCGGCGCGCACGTCGCCCACGGCGAAGATGCCGGGCGCGGTGGTGGCATAATCGTCATTCTGACCCGCCGCCGCGCCGGTGAGGACGAAGCCCTTGGCGTCGGTTTCGACAAGGCCCGAAAGCCAGCCGGTGTTGGGCGCCGCGCCGATCATGATGAACAGCGCGCGGGTATCGATCCGGCTTTCGGTCTCGCCCGTTTTCAGCGTCACCCCTTCGAGCCAGTTGTCGCCGTGGAGCGCGGTGACTTCGGAACGGTAGTGAATGGTGACGCGCGGATCGGCCTCCAACCGCTGCGAGAGGTAGCTCGACATCGAGGCTGCCAGAGAATCGCCGCGCACCACCAGATGCACATGGCTTGCCGCGCGGCTGAGATACATCGCCGCCTGACCCGCCGAATTGCCGCCGCCGATCACCACCGCCTCGGTCTTGGCGCAGAAGCGCGCTTCCATTTCGGTCGCGGAGTAGAAAATCCCCGCGCCTTCGAGCGCTTCAAGACGGTCAAGCGGCAGGCGGCGATACTGCACCCCCGTCGCCACCAGCACCGCGCGGGCGCAGAGTTCGTCCCCGTCATCCAGCGTGAGACAATAGGCCCCGTCCTCGCGGCGGCTCATCGCCTCGATCCGGCGCGGCATGACGAAGCGCGTGCCGAACTTCATCGCCTGCACCTGCCCCCGCCAGGTGAGGTCGGTGCCGCTGATGCCGGTGGGAAAACCCATGTAGTTCTCGATCCGGCTGGAGGTGCCCGCCTGTCCGCCGACGGCGGTGTCCTCCACCACCAGCGCCTCGATCCCCTCAGAGCCCGCATAGACCGCCGCGGCCACGCCCGCCGGGCCGCCGCCGACGATCAGCAGATCGTAGGTGCGGCGCGAACAGATATCGAGATCGAGCCCGAGATATTGCGCCACCTTGCGCGGGGTCGGATCCTCCAGCCGCGTATCGACGCCGAGGATCACCGAAGGCTCGTGCTGGGTCAGCGAGCAGACCTGCAAGGTCTCCGCATCACCGGCATCCATGTCGTAGGACTGGAACGGGATGCGGTTGCGCGACAGGAACCGCTCGACCGCCTGCACCTTCGCATCGCGATCCGCGCCAATCACCTTGACCGCGCTGTTGCGCATCTCGAACTGCTTGCGGCGGCGCGCGGCGAAGACGGTGATGATGTGATCGCTGAGTTCGGGCACGCGGCTCATCAGCGCCAGTACGCCCTCACGCGGAGCCTCGATCACGCGGGTGTCGCGCGCGGCGCGCATCCTGAGGTAATTGGTCGCGCCGCTCAGGAACCCGATCTCGCCCATGAACTGCGTCGGGCCGAGCGAGGCATCGAACATGCGCTCGTCGGTGTAGGGATTGACCACCTCGACCTCGCCCTCGATCACATAGACGAAACGGTCGAGCGGTTCGCCGATATCCATGACGGTGCTGCCCGCGGGATAATGCCGCTCAGCACCGATCGCGCAGATCGCATCGACATGCTCCTGCGCCAGCGGCACACGGCGCATGGTCTCAAGGTCTTGTCCGAGTGTTTCCATGCCGCCCTCCTGCGCGCCGAAGTTTGCAAGATGGGGTCATTGGCGGGGGAAGGGAAGGGGGGCGGATGCCTACCCCTTCGCCCCCGCGATATAACGGCTCACCGTGTTGGCCATGACGCTCAATGGCGCATTGCCGCCCAGCACCAGCGCGGTGTTGAATTCGCGCAGGTCGTAACGCCGCCCCAGCTCGCTCTCCGCCCGTTCGCGCTGGCGCAGGATTTCGCTGTGGCCGATCTTGTAGCCGCAGGCCTGCCCCGGCCAGCTGCAATAGCGATCGACTTCGGACGCGACCTCCTCGACCTTCGATCCGTTGCGCTCGACAAAGAACTGGCGCCCCTGCTCGCGCGTCCACTGCTTGGAGTGGAGGCCGGTGTCGACCACCAGACGGCAGGCGCGGAAGGCGAGGCTTTGCAGGAAGCCCAGCCGCCCGACCTCGAAGCCCTTGTAGGCCCCCAGCTCATCCGCCAGTTGCTCGGCATAGAGCGCCCAGCCTTCGGAAAAGGCGTTGAAGGCGAGGATCGAGCGGATCAGCGGCAGGCGGTTGCTGAACTCGCCCTCCCACACGTGGCCGGGGATCGCCTCGTGATAGGTGAGGTCGGCCAGATCGTACTTGCGGTGCAGATCGGTGGTGCGCAAGTTGATCCAGAAGCGGCCTGGAATGCTGCCGTCCTTGCTGCCCGCCCCGCCGTAAGCGCCGGGCGCGCCGGGCTCTTCCGATAGCGGCAGGCGCACCACTTCCATGCGCGGGTTGACCACCTGCGTGAAGGCCCGCGGCATCTGCGCCTTGATCCATTGCAGGCGCTCATCGATGAAGGCGAAGATCTCCTTGCGGCCCTCGTCCCCATCGGCAAACTGGTAACGCGGGTCTTCGGCCAGCGCGCGCATCCGTTCGCCCACGCTGCCCTTGGTGTAGCCGATCTTGCGCAGGATCGGGTCCATTCTGCCGTGGAGTTCCTCCAGCTCGGCAAGACCCTGGCGGTGGATTTCGTCGGGCGAGAGGCTGGTGGTGGTCGAAGCGCCCAGCGCCCAGCCGTAATATTCCTCGCCCATCGGCTGCGCCCAGATGCCCGCCGGATCCTTCGCGGCGGCGCGCTGGACGCGCAGTTCGGCCAGCTGCCGTTCGAGCGCGGGGACGATCCCCCTCGCAGCGATGCGCTCGGCCGTGGTGGCGGCGGACTGGGCTTCGGCCAGATCCGATCCGGCGAGCGGCCCGGCATAGGCCTCCTTCGCGCCGGCGATGCTCGATTCCATCTGCGCGATCGCCTTGTCGAGCAGGAAGGCAGGCGGCACCACGCCCATCGCACGCGCGGCCTGAATACGCTCGCGCTCGCCATCGAGGATCGCGGGGACTTCGATCAGCCGGTCGAGATAGGGGCCGACATCATCGGCGGTGGCGAGCGGCTGGGTCGAGGAAAAGAAGCGCGGCATATCAATATAGCCGCCGACGTTCTGGATCACGACATAGGGCGCATTGCGCCAGCTGCCGACCGCGACATCGCCATAGGGCAGGGCCATGCCTTCCACCGCGCGGGTGAAGGCGGTCTCGACCACTTCGAAGCCGATCTGCTGATCGCTGGTGAGGCTGTCACGCGGATAGGCGCGCACTTCGGCGACCATTTCGCGCAGCCCCGCGGCATAGGCCGCGCGGCCCGCCTCGCCCGGCATCCCGAAGGTGCTGCGCCATGCGGCATAGTTACCCGTATCGACCCCGAGCCCGGTGGCACGGCCCGGCTCGAAAGCGAGCATCCGGTAGGCAATCGCATCGAGTGCCGCATCGGGATCGAGCCCGGCAATCGCGCCGGGGACCGGCAGCGCTGCCTGCGCGGCGCGCACCGCGGCGGGCATCAGAGCAAGGGTGGAAACGCCGCTCATCCCGGCAAGGGTCTGGCGGCGGGTGATGTTTGTGGGGTTCTCTCTCATGGAGGCAGGCTTAAAGTCCTGCCTCCATGTGTCAATCGCGCGCCGGGCGGATCAGTCCTTGAGAATGCCCTCGACCTTGCCGCCCTCCAGCGCCAGCAGGTTCATCACCGCGTGGTGCAGGTTGATGTTCTGTCCGGCGGTGCCTTGGTAATCGGTCATGCCGAGTTCGCCTGCCAGCTCCTTGCGGTTGGCGTAGCTGGGGTCGATCCCCACCAGCTTCATCAGATCGACGATCGAGGTTTTCCAGTTGTACTTGTCGGCATCGGGCATGGCAGCGATGCGGGCGGCCATTTCCTCTTCCGAGATCGCATCGGCGACGGGGGAGGGTGCGGCGGCCGGGGCCGCTACCGGCGCGGCGGCGGGCCGCGGCGCGGGGGCTGCGGGCGTGGCTGCGTCCTTGCGCGAACCGAACACCGCATTCTTGATCGAAGAGAAAATACCCATCATAGCCTCCGTTGTTATGTCCAAGGCCCAAGCCATGATCGCCCGCGCTTGTTCCACCGCCACGACGAGCAGGGGATATTGATGTGACCGATATCGTGCTTGCCATCGTGATGCTTGCCGCGATGGCGCTGCTCGCGGGCGCCTTCGTGCTGTGGCGGCGCACCGGCGAGACGAAGAACCCGCTGCTGATGGTGCTGCTCGCGGTGATCGCGGTGATCAACGTGCTGATCTGGACGCTGCCTTCGACCGGCGGCGAAGCGCCGATCGAGCAGATCAAGGGTGCGGGGGACCAGTAACCCGCTCCCGTCGACCGCCTGCCGAATTCTCGGCGTCGCAAACGCCGCAAGGCCAAGCGGCCGCCCGCAGCGACGCGACCGTCAGGTCGCATGAGCGAGGAACGGTGCGCCCGGATGGGCGCGCCGCCTCCTTCATATTTTCGGCGTCGCAGACGCCGCAAGGCCAAGCGGCCGCCCGCAGCGATGCGACCGTCAGGTCGCTTGAGCGAGGAACGGCGCGCCCGGATGGGCGCGCCGCCCGAACATCAAGGTATCTGCCAGGTGATCGAGCCGGAATAGCTCCCCGCCGTGGCCTTGCCCGTGCCGTCACGCGCGGCCTCGAACCGGGCGCGCTTGGTCACCAGCTCGCACGTGGCCTCGTCGAGCGCGGCGTGGCCGGACGAGCGGGTGATGGTGCAGCCGGTAACCTTGCCGCTGGCGCTGATTGCCAGCGTGAAGCGCGCGGTGCCGGTCATCTCCTCGCGCACCCAGCGCGTGCGATAGTCGTCATTCGTCACCCACCTGCCGGGATTGCCCTTGGGCTTCGCGCCGACCGGATCGAAGGGCGAGGCGCTGGGGCCGGGATCGGGGAAGTTGTCGACAATCGTGCCGCTGCCGGTCACGCCGGTGCCGGGCTGCGGCACGACGGGGCCGTCCCAGCCGGGCCAATCGGTGGGGAGCACGGGCGGGTCGATCGAGGGGGTCTCGGGCAGGTTCGTCACCGGGCCGCTGGTGGGCACCTCACGCTCGCGCGGGGTATCGGGCTTGGGCGGCGGCGGGGGCAGGGGGAAATCGGGGATGTCGCGCGCCTCGGGTCGCGGCCTTTCGGGGACGGTGACGACTGTCACCGCAAGGCCCGCCACCAGCAGCGCACCAAATGCACCGGGGATGCCGAGCGCCCCCAGCAGGGCAGCGGGATTGGGGCGGCGATTGGCAGAAGCATAGGTCATAGGGGCTCCTCTCTCCATCATGGGAGCAGGGCCGGAGCACCATATCGCAAGCAAGACCTCCGGCCCGGCTCATTGGCGAGAATACTATGACATTTGACAGGTGCGAAGAACTTTCGCGTTGCTTTTCAATACTGTATTTTTTGCAACCATTTCAGTTGAGAAATGACTGATTTTGTTGGCTGTGCGTTTTGTGTGCCGCATCGCCTCCGCGATGCGAAATCCTCGCTCACACGGCCTGAAGGCCGCGTCGCTGCGGGCGCGCGGTCGCGCTTGCGGCCCATCCGTTGGTGGGCCGAACCAGCGCGAGTCGAAGGGAAAGCAGTGATCTCGGTCGCATCAGCGACCGCAAGCGCGACCGCGCGCCCGCAGCTGCTCCCGCGTAGCGCGAAACGCAACGAGGACTGCACGCCGTATGGCGTGGAGCAAACAAAGGGCCCACCTATTTGATCGGACAATCCGGCGAGAGGCGGAAGTCGAGATAATTGTCGACCGACTTCATCATGTCGTCGATCTCGTTCTCGAAGAAGTGGTTGGCGCGCGGGATCTCGTCGTGGTGGATGGTGATGTGCTTCTGCGTGCGCAGCTTGTCGACCAGCTTCTGCACCGCACCGGGCTGCACCACCGTATCGGCCGCACCCTGCACGAAGATGCCGCTCGCCGGACAAGGCGCGAGAAAGCTGAAATCATACATGTTGGCGGGCGGCGCAACCGAAATGAAGCCGCGCACTTCGGGGCGGCGCATCAAAAGCTGCATCCCGATCAGCGCGCCGAAGCTGTAGCCCGCGATCCAGGTGCTCTGCGCTTCGGGATGGATCGATTGCACCCAGTCGAGCGCGGAGGCCGCGTCGGAAAGTTCCCCGATCCCGCTGTCGAAGCTGCCCTGCGAGCGCCCCACGCCGCGAAAGTTGAAGCGCAGCGTGGCAAACCCGCGGTCGGCAAAGGTCTTGTAGAGCCGCTGCACGATGCGGTCGTTCATCGTGCCGCCGCCTTCGGGGTGCGGATGGAGGATCATCGCCACCGGCGCGCGCGGGCGCGGGGGCGGGGAGAAACGGCCTTCAAGACGGCCTTCGGGGCCGGGAAAGATGACGGATGGCATCGGTAGACCTTGTGATCGAGGGGCCGCGCATCGCCGGGTGGCGCGCGCGAAAGCGGGCTCTATATAGGGCGCGATGGTGATTTCGCAATTTTTTGTCGCGGGCCTGGTGCCGCAGGCTGCAAATGGCTGAGCGGGTGTATCTCGACCACGCCGCGACCTCGCCCCTGAGGCCCGAGGCGCGGGCAGCGCTGGCGGAGGGGTTCGCGCTGTGGGCCAATCCCTCCAGCCCCCATGCCGAAGGGCGCAAAGCGCGCGCCGCGCTGGAGGATGCGCGCGAGCGGATCAAGCGCGCGCTGGGGTGGGATGGGGAGCTGATCTTCACCTCGGGCGCGAGCGAGGCTTTGTGGATTGCGCTCAACCGGGCCAAGGCGGAGCGGCGTTATCGCACTGCAATCGAACATGATGCAGTGATAAGGGCTGCGCCTGACGCCATCGTTTTTGACGACCTTGATACGGAAGAGATCAGCGGCGCGATCATCGCTGCGCAGCACGTTAATTCTGAAACAGGTGTGATCGTCCGCGAGATCGACCTGTGGTCGCAAAATGTGGGCGAGAACGGCGGCATGCTGGTGTGCGATTGTTCGCAGAGCGCGGGCAAGTTGCCCTTGCCGTTGGCGGACATGCTTGTGGTCTCGGCGCACAAATTCGGCGGTCCGATCGGTATTGGCGCGCTGCTGGTGCGCGATTTTGCATTGCTTGAGCCGATGGGCGGGCATGAGCGGGGGTATCGACAGGGCACCGAAAACCTCCCGGCGGCCCTGGGCATGGCAGCCGCATTGGAAGCGGAGGAATGGGCGACAACGCCCAAACAGCGGCAGAACTTCGCCGCAATGCTTGCAGAGCATGCTCTCGATTTTGGCGAGGCGGTCGATTACATTCTGCCCCTGGCTCACTCCACCCTCTCGGCTCAGGCCCTCCTCATTCGCCTTGACGCGATGGGCTTTGCCGTCTCGGCGGGGAGCGCCTGTTCATCCGGCACACTGAAGAAAAGCCGGGTGCTCGATGCCTTCGGCGTGCCCGACGATGTCGCGGCGCGCACGATCCGGGTGAGCCTCGGGTGGTCGACCACGCCTGAGGAGTTGGAACGGTTTGCCGAGGCTTGGGCTTCGCTATGTTAAGCAACAACGCCTCCCCGGACTTGATCCGGGGCCCCGCTATCTTGAACCGCAGCGGAAGGGCAGCGGGATCCCGGGTCAACCCCGGGAAGACGGAAAGGGGTGAAGTATAACCCCATGATCTACCTCGACTATCAAGCCACCACGCCGCTCGCGCCCGAAGCGCGCAAGGCGATGTTGCGCTGGCTCGGCGGACCGGACAGCGACACTTTCGGCAACCCGCACAGCCCCCACCGCATGGGCCGAATGGCCGCCGCCGCGGTCGAAACCGCGCGCGAGCGGGTCGCGGCGCTCTTACCCGCAGGCGGCAAGCTGATCTTCACCTCCGGCGCGACCGAGGCGATCAATACGGTCATTCAGGGGACGCCGGGCGATGTCATCACCTTCGCTACCGAACACGCCGCGGTGCTCGATTGCCAGCGCGCGGTTGAGGCGCAGGGGCGGCGCTTCACCGTGCTGCCCGTCACCCCCGATGGCCGGGCCGATCTGGTGGCTCTTGAAGCCGCGATCACGCCCCAGACCGGGCTGGTCGCGGTGATGGCGATCAATAACGAGATCGGGGTGCGCAATCCGCTCACCCCGGTGGTCGAGATTGCTCGCCGCGTGGGGGCGCGGGTGCTGGTCGATGCGGTGCAGGCCTATGGCAAGGTGCCCGTCGAGGTCGCCGCCGATTACATCGCGATTTCCGCGCACAAGTGCCACGGCCCCAAGGGCATCGGCGCGCTGTGGATCGGCCCCGACACGCCGCCGCCCGCACCGCTGATGCTGGGCGGGGGGCAGGAGAGTGGCCTGAGGTCAGGCACGCTCTCCCCCGCCCTCGTCGCCGGGTTCGGCGCAGCGGCGCAGGCGGCGCAGGAGGGCCTGTCGGAGCAAATGTTTCACGTGGAACATTTATGGAACATCGCCCGCGCCGCCTTTGCCGGGTGGACGCTCAACGGCAGTTCGGTGGATCGCTGGCACGGTAATCTCAACATCCGCAAGGACGGCCTCGACGTCGCGCGGCTGATGAGCGACTGCCGCCAGATCATGTTCTCTGCGGCAAGCGCCTGTGCCAGCGGATCGGGCCGGCCAAGCCATGTGCTGCGCGCACTGGGGCTGACGGACGGGGAGGCAAAGTCCTCTATCCGCCTCGGTTTCGGGCGTTATACCACGGCGCAGGACATCGAAACCGCCGCCGCCGCGATTCTGGCGGGCGCGAAGGAGCAAGGCCTGTGAGCATCACCCTGACCTTCATCGACCCGCGCGGCAAGACGGTCACGGCCGCGGCCGCGCCGGGTGACAATCTGCTGCGCGTGGGCCAAGCGGCGGGCCTGCCGCTGGAGGGGACGTGCGAGGGGCAGATGGCGTGCTCGACCTGCCATGTCATCGTCGCCGCTGAATGGTTCGAACGTCTGCCGCCCGCGAGCGAGGAAGAGGAAGACATGCTCGATTTCGCCGCCGGTGCGCGGCGGACGAGCCGCCTGTCGTGCCAGATCGAAATCACGCCGGAACTGGATGGGCTGACCGTCAGCGTGCCGGGCGAAAGCAACGATCTCAGGCGCATGTAAAACCGCCCGCCCCCTGGGGAGGGAGCGGGCGGTGTTTGGCCTGTTTCAGGCTCAGGCGACCTTGCGGGCGTCGTCGGTGCCGCGCATGCCCACGGCATCCTTCAATGCCTTGGTGAAGGCCGGAATATCGTCGGGCATCCGGCTGGTGATGAGATTGCCGTCGACCGCGACGTTCTGGTCGATCACCGCGCCGCCCGCATTGGTGAGGTCGGTGCGGATCGAGGGCCAGCCGGTCACCACCTTGCCGCGAATGATCCCGGCTTCGGCCAGCAGCCACGGCGCGTGGCAGATTGCCGCGATCGGCTTGCCTGCTTCGTCGAATTCGCGCACGATGCTGATGACCTTGTCGTTCATCCGCAGAATGTCCGGGTTGATCTGGCCGCCCGGCAGCAGCAGCGCAGCGTAATCGTCGATGCTGACCTTATCGACCAGCATATCGACCTTCACGCTCTCGCCCCAGTTGTCGTCGTCCCAGCCCTTGATCTCGCCTTCGTCGAGGCTGGCAACCACGGTTTGGGCACCGGCTTCTTCGAGAAGGCGCTTGGGTTCCATCAGTTCCGACTGTTCGAACCCGTCGGTGGCGATAATGAGGATCGGTTTCATATGGTGTCTCCTTGTTTCGTGTTACCGGTCCAAGGGGAATGGAGCCGTCCTTGTTCCCTGCCTCGGGGCGGCACGTGGCTCAGCCGCGATCGATCGCAGAAGGGGCCATCCGTCGGCCCAAAGTGCGCACGCCCCACCAAACGGTGGCCACCGGCACCGCCACCGATCCGACCAGGATGAGGATCGCCACGAGATAGCCGAAGATCGATCCCAGCGCGCCCAACGCGCCCGTGACCGGGCCGAGGAAGTCGCTGGTGACCGGGGTGCCGGTTTCGTAGTGCACCGTGACCCGGCTGTAGGCGACGCGGCCCTCCATCTCCTTGAGCCAGCTTCGCGCCTGGTCGATCTCCTCATTAACGGCGGCGACGCTGCGTTCGGCTTCGATCAGTTCCTCGACCTTGCCCTTGCGGTTTCGCAGCACGTCCTGCAGACGGTCGCGCAGCGCGATGCGGGACTGGAGGCGGGCCTCGGTATCGACCAGCTGCTTGGAGAGTTCCTCGGACGCGATGTCGGCGGCGATCTGCTGCGCCCCGGCATCCAGCGCCTCATCCTCGAGCAGCGCGCCGAAGGCCCGTGCCTGCCGGGTGGCGACCGCCATCTGCAACTCCCCGACAATCGCATCCCCTTCGCCGGTCTTGCTCATCCCCGTGATCTGGCAGATGGCGGGGCCCTGCTGCTCGCACAGCGCGGCATGACGGCGTTGCAGGCTGCCGATGCCTTCGGCGGGCATGTGCCAGCGATAATCATAGACATAGGCAAGCTGCGGCAGGCTCGCGGGGATTTTGTCGAGGGCCGGCGGCAAGGCCGCGTCAGTGCCGGACGACGGGCTTGCGACTTCGGCCTGTGCCATGTCGGTGGTGGGCTGGTCACTCTCGCTCTGGCTGCAGGCGGTGAGGGCGATGGCGGCGATGGTGAAGGGAATCAGAGGCTTACGCATGGTCTTTCTCCTCATGAAACCGCATAGGGGGCAAAGCTCAATGCGAGTCGCGCCACGGTTTCGCCATGTTTATGCCTTAGTTTAGCCACAATTGAACCGGATTTTCGCCACATTTGGGAAAGGGCACGTCGCCAGGTGCACTGCCGCAGCGACACCAACCTCCGGTCAAGCCTGTGGAAACCCCTCTCCCTCGGGCGCTTGCGGGTTGCTAGACATTGGGAATGTCCGATCCCGTCACCACCGAGCCCGACGACAGCTTCGACGCCATCGTCGATGCACCCTTCGACGCCGCGCTGTCCGAGCGCTATCTGGTCTATGCGCTCTCGACCATCACCGCGCGCAGCTTGCCCGATCTGCGTGACGGGCTGAAGCCGGTGCACCGCCGCCTCTTGTGGGCGATGCGGCAGCTGAAGCTCAACCCCAGCGATGCCTTCAAGAAATCGGCGCGCGTGGTGGGCGACGTGATCGGCAAATATCACCCGCATGGCGACGCCTCGGTCTATGACGCGATGGTGCGCCTCGCGCAGGACTTTTCGCTGCGTTACCCGCTGGTCGAAGGGCAGGGGAATTTCGGCAATGTCGATGGCGATAACGCCGCCGCCTACCGCTACACCGAAGCCCGCCTGACCCGCACGGCGCTCGAACTGATGGCGGGCCTCGACGAAGGCACGGTCGACTTCATCCCGACCTACAACGGCGAGGAGATCGAGCCCGAGATCTTCCCCGGTCTGTTCCCCAACCTGCTGGCGAACGGCGCCAGCGGGATCGCGGTGGGCATGGCGACCTCCATCCCCAGCCACAATGTCGCCGAGATCATCGATGCCACGCTGGAGCTGATCGACAACCCCTCGGTCAGTCACGAGCGGCTGATGGAGCTGTTCCACGGCCCCGATTTCGCCACGGGAGGCCAGGTGATCGATAGCGCGGCCGCCATCAGCGAGGCCTATCGCACCGGGCGCGGCGCCTTCCGCCTGCGCGGGCGTTTCCTCGCGCCCGAGGCGAAGGACGCTGCCGATGTCGAGGCGGGGATTGAACGGCTAAGCGGCGGGCAGTGGCAGCTCGTCATCTCGGAAATTCCCTATCAGGTGCCCAAGGGCAAGCTGATCGAGCAGATCGCGCAGGCGATTGCCGACAAGAAACTGCCGATCCTCGAAGACGTGCGCGACGAAAGCGATACCGCGATCCGCATCGTGATTGTCCCCAAAAGCCGCAATGTCGATCCGGAGCTGCTGAAGGAAAGCCTGTTCAAGCTGACCGATCTGGAAACGCGCTTCAGCCTCAACCTCAACGTGCTGGATGCGCGGCCCGGGTTTGGGCGGACGCCGATGGTGATGGGGCTGAAGGAACTGCTCGAAAGCTGGACCTTCGCGCAGATCGACATCCTCCAGCGCCGCGCGAAGCACCGGCTGGAGAAGATCGCCGACCGGCTGGAACTGGTGCGCGGCTACATCATCGCCTTCCTCAATCTCGACCGGGTGATCGAAATCATCCGCACCGAGGATGAGCCCAAGCCGGTGATGATCGCCGAATTCGCGCTGACCGACCGGCAGGCCGAAGCGATCCTCAACATGCGGCTGCGGTCCCTGCGCAAGCTCGAGGAAATGCAGCTGCGGAAAGAGCAGGACGAGCTGCTCGCCGAGGAGGCGGAGCTGACCGCGCTGCTCGAAAGCCCGGCCCGCCAGCGCACCCGGCTGAAGCGCGATCTGCGCGCGCTGCGCAAGTCCTATGCCGAAGACACCCCGCTGGGCCGCCGCCGCACGCTGATCGCCGAGGCGCTGCCCACGGTCGAATTCAGCATGGACGCGATGATCGAGAAGGCGCCGGTGACGGTGATCCTCAGCCAGAAGGGCTGGATCAGGGCGGCCAGCGGCCATGTGCCGCTGGATCAGGAGTTCAAATACAAGGAGGGCGATGGCCTCGCCTTCATCGTCCACGCGCAGACCACCGACAAGCTGCTGCTGGCGGCGTCCGACGGGCGCTTCTTCACGCTCGGCTGCGACAAGCTGCCCGGCGCGCGCGGGTTCGGCGATCCGGTGCGCACCATGATCGACCTCGAAAGCGATGCCTCTGTCAGCGCGATGATGGTGCACAGGCCCGGCGGCAGGCTGCTGCTTGCCTCAAGCCATGGCAAGGGCTTCGTCGCCGAGATGAACGAGCTGCTGGCCGAGACCCGCAAGGGGCGGCAGGTGGTCAACCTCAAGGATGGCGCGCAGCTCGCGGTGATCCGCCCGATCGGCGAGGGCCACGATCATGTCGCGGTGGTGGGCGAGAACCGCAAGCTGGTGGTCTTCAACCTCGAAGAACTGCCGGTGATGACCCGCGGGCAGGGGGTGCAGCTGCAACGCTACCGCGATGGCGGACTGTCGGACGCAACCACTTTCGTGCTGGCGGACGGGCTCAGCTGGCAAATGGGCGGGAGCGGTGAGCGTACCCGCACCGAGACCGAAATCCGCCTGTGGAAGGTCGCGCGCGGTGCCGCCGGACGGATGCCGCCGCAGGGTTTCCCGAAAGCCAATCGCTTCGACTAATCGAAGTTGAATGCGCTGGTTCCGAGTTCTTCGGCGAGCATCTGGTTGACGCGGTCGGCGGAGGGGAAGCCCTCGGCGACCCAGCGCGCCTCGATGGTCTGGAGCAGCCGCGCGACCTCGGGCCCGGCGGTGATCCCGCGCGCGACGATGGCGCCGCCTTTCAGCGGGAAGACCGGAACCTTCCACCCTTCGAGCGGGCGCGCGTTGGCTCCGGCGAGCAGCAGCCGGTCGATCGCGAGCGGTGGGGTAATGCGATAGGCGAGCGCCTTGGGATTGTCGGCGTCGCTGGCGCGGCGCTCGGCGGCGTTCACCAGCTTGCCGCGCTGGGCCTTCGACAGCCGCAGCCTTGCGGCGACGGTCTCGGCCACTTCGGGCGAGGGCGGGAGCAGCGCCGCGAGCCTGCGCACCGGATCGGGCGCGAAGCCCTGCGCGGCCTCGGCGGCGATCAGCCGTTCGAGCGCGGCGAGGTGGGCAGGGCAGGTCTCAGGCAGGATCACGCCAAGCACACCGCGCGCCCGCATCCGGGCGAGCGTGGGGTGCGGATCGGGCAGGGCGAGCAGGTTGAGCAATTCCGCCGCAATCCGTTCGCGGCTGAGGCCCTTGAGGGTGTGCGCAAGCTCGGCGCAGGCATTCTCCGCCTCCTCATCGAGCGCCGCGCCGAAGCGGGTCTGGAAGCGGTAATAGCGCAGGATGCGAAGGTGATCCTCGGCAATCCGTTGGCGCGCATCGCCGATGAAGCGCACGCGGCCTTCGCGAAGGTCGGCGAGCCCGCCGTAATAATCGGCGATTTCCAGCGTCTCCGGGTGGGCATAGAGCGCGTTGATGGTGAAATCGCGCCGTGCCGCATCCTCCGCCCAGTCGGAGGCGAAGGCGATCGTCGCGCGCCGGCCATCGGTCGCGACATCGCGGCGCAGGGTCGTGACTTCGACCGGCCCGTCCTTGAGCAGTGCGGTGATCGTGCCGTGCTCGATCCCCGTGGGCACCGTGCGGATACCGGCCTTGCCGCAAGCCGCGATCACCTCTTGCGGGAGCAGCGTGGTGGCGCAGTCCACATCGGCAACAGGCACGCCCAGCAGCCCGTCGCGCACCGCGCCGCCGACCCAGCGGATGTTCTCGGCCCCCAGCGCCGCCGACAGCGCGGCGAGGCCTTCGCGGCGGGTCCAGTCCGCCGCTGCCAGATCACGCAGCATCGCTGAGCGCCTCCCAGCTGATCCGCCGCGACAGGTTGGCGATGATCGCCGCGGTCACGCCCCAAATGCGGAAGCCCTGCCATTCGAGCTCGAGATAGCGGCGATTGGCCCCGCGCCAGAACACCTCGTTCGTGGTCCAGCTGGCGGGATCGAACAGCGTGGCGAGCGGTGCCTCGAACCATGCCTCGACCTCGGCGGGGTTGGGGGTAAGCATCAGGTCCGGCGGCACCACGCCCACCACCGGCGTCACCAGAAAGCCCGTGCCGGTGTGATAGACATCGCTGGTGCCGATCACCCGCACCGCATCGCGCGGCAGGGCGAGTTCCTCCTCGGCCTCGCGCAGAGCGGCGGTGACGGCATCCTCGCCCGGATCGATCTTCCCACCGGGGAAGGCGACCTGCCCCGGATGGTCGCGCATCGCGCGGGGACGCTGGGTGAGGATCACCTGCGGATCGTGCGGCACGTCGGTGATCGCCACCAGCACCGCCGCCGGCGTCGCCCGGCCATCGCGGGCGAAATGCGCATCGCTCAGCAGATCGGGGATCTCGCGCGCGTGGCCTTCGGCAAAGGCGCGGGCGAGGGGGCCAAACAGGCTCATGGCTGGAGTTTGAAGGCCGCGCCCTGGCTGGTCACCTGCCAGCCGTTAGCCTCCGCCCCCTCGGCCAGCGCGATCTCGGCCAATTGCGCCCAGGTGGAGCGGTTGAGCCGCGCCTCGCACCCGCGCCGGACATGGAGATAGACCGCCGGATTCTCGGGATCGCCCGTCACGCGAAGCCCATGCTCCGGCCCGGCGATGACGATGTCGTCGGTGTTGAGGCGGAACACCAGCGCATCGTCGCGGCGCACGCAGTCGGTGGCGATGAAGGCCGCGTCCTCGACCTCGATGGCGAGCTTCTCGAAGGGGGTGACGAGCCAGTGATGCCCGGCCTCGTCGCGGGTGAGAAGCCCCGCAAAGGCGCGCACCATCGCCTCGCGCCGGATCGGGCCGCCTTCGTGGAACCATGTGCCGTCGGCGGCGATCACCATCTGGCTTTCGCCCACCACCTGCGGCGCCCAGCCTTCGACCGGGGGCAGCTTGCGGTCGGCCACCAGCGCGGCGATTTCGGCGAGGGTCAGGCTGGCGAGATAGGGGGGCGGTTCGTAGGGCATGATGGCCGAAGGGATGGCAGAAGGGCGGGGCGAGGTGAAGAGGGTATCCGCCCGGCCCGTCGCAATCAGCCTTCCCACGGCCCCAGCATACCCTCTGCCGGCATGGCGGCGAGCGCGGCGCCACGGGCGAGGAGACGCTCGGGCGCATAGGGTCCGGGGCAGCGCCAGCCGCCGGTCAGCGCGGCGGAAAAACCCCAGCGCCCGTAATAGGGCGCATCGCCGATCAGCACTTGAGGAAGGGCGCGTCCTCCATTGGCCGCCAGCCGCACGTCCTCCGCGATCATCGCGCTCATCAGGCCGACGCCGAAACCTTCGCCCTGCCGTTCGGGCACCACCGCCACCGGCCCGACCATCACCAGCGGCACCTGCCCCTGCTTGGTCTGCAAGCCGATGGGCCAGCACTGGATCGTCGCCACCAGCATGTCGTGCTCGTCGAGCGCGGCAAGGCTGAGGCCCGGCAGCCAGTCCATGCCCTCACGGATGCGATAGGCGGTGCGCGCATGGCGATCCGGCCCGAAAGCGCGGTCGAGCACTTCCTCGATCATGGCCGGGTCGACCGCCTCGAGCGGGATGATCGTTGCGCTGGTGGCAGCGCTGGCGGGTGCGCTCATTTTGCGGTGAGCTTGACCAGCTTGGCGCCCTTGCCGTCCTCGGCTACCCACAGCGCGCCGTCGGGCCCCTGTGCGACCGCGCGCAGGCGCTTGTCGAAGGCGTGGCGGGCGATTTCGCGCGCGCTTTCGCCCTCGATCGCGACATCGATCAGCGCCTGCGTGGCAAGGCCCGGCATCAGCGCATGGCCCTTCCACGCGGGGAACATGTCGCCGGTGTAGATCAGCATGTCGCCCGGCGCGATCACCGGGTTCCAGCTGAGCGCGGGCTTGGCGAAGCCATCGTCGGCGCTGTGATCGGGGATCGGATCGCCATTGTAGTGTTCGCCGTTGGAGCGGATCGGCCAGCCGTAATTGGCGCCCTGCCGGACGAGGTTGAGCTCGTCCCCGCCCGCCGGGCCGTGCTCGACTTCCCACAAGCGCCCCTGCGAGTCCCAGTCGATGCCGAGGATATTGCGGTGGCCGTAGGACCAGATTTCCGCCGTCGTGCCGCCCTCTGCGGCGAGCGGATTGCCCGCCGCAGGCGTGCCGTCGAGGTTGAGGCGCACGATCGAACCCAGCGTGTTCGACGTGTCCTGCGCAGGCTGCATCTTCTGGCGATCGCCGCTGGCGATGAACAGATATCGGCCGTCGGGCGAAAAGGTGATGCGGTGCGAATAATGCCCGCGGCCCGTGACCTTGGGGGTCTGGCGCCAGATCACCGAGAGGCCTTCGATCGCGCAGGCGTCAACCCCGGTGCAGGCGAGCGTGCCCTTGCCGACCACCGCGCCGCGGGTGTCACCATCACCGGCCTCGGCCCAGCTCAGATAGATCGTGCGGCCATTCAGCGCCTTTCCAGCCTCGGCGGGCAGGAAAGCGACATCGCCGAGCCCGCCCTGGCCGCCATAATCCACCGTGGGCGCGCCCGCGACCGTGCCGGTCTTGCCGCTGGCGGTGTCGAGCACCTTCAGCGTCCCCGATTTCTCGGTGACGAACAGCATTTGCGTGCCCGGTGCGAAGGCGAGCGCCCAGGGCTCTTCAAAGCTCGCGACTTCATTGACCGCAAAGGAGACGGGGCCGGCGGCCGCGGTCGCAGCGGTGGTTTCCCCGGTTTCGGCCTGCACGCAGCTTGCCAGCGGCAGCACGGTGGCGGAAAGGAGGGCGAGAAAGCGAGCAGGACGGTTCATGCGAGGGGTCACTCCGGGTTTGACGGCATCGGGCCAGCCGCTGGTCATCGGGGTCGACGAGGCGGGGCGCGGGCCGCTCGCCGGGCCAGTGGTGGCCGCGGCGGTTGTGTTGGGTTCGGCGATACCGGCAGGGCTCGACGATTCCAAGCGCCTTTCGGCCAAGCGCCGCGCCGCGCTCGACGAGGCGGTCCGCGCGGGCTGCGGCTGGGCGGTGGCGGTGGTGGAGCCCGAGGAGATCGACCGGGTCAACATCTTCATGGCGACGATGCTGGCGATGACCCGCGCTGTGGCGAGCCTCGTCGAAGCGCTGGACGCGGCGCCCGACAGCGTGCTGATCGACGGCAACATGACCCCGCATGGCCGCTGCGCCGAATGGTGCTGGCCCGCCCGCGCGATCGTCGGCGGGGACGGCATCGAGCCCTGCATCTCGGCCGCCTCGATCATCGCCAAGGAATGGCGCGACCGGCTGATGCTGGAAGCCGCCGCCGCGCACCCGCATTACGGGTGGGAGCGCAACAAGGGCTATGGCACGCTTGAGCACATGGAGGCGCTGCGCCGCCACGGCCCCACCCCGCTCCACCGCCGCAGCTTTGCGCCGGTGGCGCAGGCCAGCCTGCTCTGACCTGACAGGTTCGGGTCGTTCGCGCGGCCAGTGAGTCCTCGCGGCCACACAACCGCATCTGGAGTCCCGCTCGGCGCGGCGGACTCAACATCTTGTGCCGGACTCGTTTCGTTCCGCCCGCCGCTTGTGCCGGGCACGCCCTGTCAACCGGATTCTGCGCAAAATTAAAGGCTTGACGCGGACTCTTCAACGACTCATGCCTGTGGATAAGTTCAAGCGACAAGTGACGGGGCGTATCCGGTGAGTGTGATAGAAAAGGTCAAGACGCGCGCGAAAAGCGTTGTAAAAACGCAGGAAATTGCGCTCAGGGCGGATCTGCCGCTGGGCCGTATCCTGCCGGGCGACTGCATCGCCGCAATGCGCTCTCTGCCCACTAACAGCGTCGATCTGGTCTTTGCCGATCCGCCTTACAACCTGCAATTGGGCGGCGATCTCAATCGGCCCGATGGCAGCCATGTCGATGCCGTGACCGACCACTGGGACCAGTTCGATTCGATGGCGGCCTATGACAAATTCACCCGCGAATGGCTCACTGAGGCGCGCCGCGTCTTGAAGCCCGATGGCGGGCTGTGGGTGATCGGCAGCTACCACAACATCTTCCGTGTGGGCGCGATCCTGCAGGATCTGGGCTTCTGGATCCTCAACGACATCGTCTGGCGCAAGTCCAACCCGATGCCCAATTTCCGCGGCACCCGCTTCACCAATGCGCACGAGACGCTGATCTGGGCGAGCATGGGCGAAAAGGCGCGCTACCACTTCAATTACCGCGCGATGAAGACGCTGAACGACGAGCTCCAGATGCGTTCCGACTGGGTGCTGCCGATCTGTTCGGGCGGGGAGCGGCTGAAGGAAAACGGCAAGAAGGCGCACCCCACCCAGAAGCCCGAGGCGCTGCTTTACCGCGTGCTGCTGGCGACCACCGAGAAGGGCGATGTGGTGCTCGATCCGTTCTTCGGCACCGGCACCACCGGTGCGGTCGCCAAGCGGCTGGGGCGCGAGTGGATTGGCTGCGAGCGTGAGGATGCCTACCGCGAGGTCGCGACCAAGCGGATCGCCAAGGAACTGCCGCTTGATGAAAGCGCGCTCACCACGATGCAATCGCCCCGCACCGCGCCAAAGGTGGCGTTCGGCGCGGTGGTCGAGAGCGGGCTGATCCCGGTCGGCAGCAAGGTGTTCGACAAGAAGCGCCGCTGGATCGCCACGGTGCGCGCCGATGGCTCGCTGGAGTGTGCGGGCAAGACCGGGTCGATCCACAGCCTCGGCAAGGAGCTGCAAGGCGCGCCGAGCTGCAACGGCTGGGCCTTCTGGCACTTCGAAACCGGCGGTGACGTGCAGCCGATCGACGCCGCGCGGCAGACCTATCTGCTGGCCGTGGAGGATTGATCCTTCCCGTGAGCGCCTCGGTCTACATTCATCCCCTCACCCTCGTCTCCGGCCCGCAGGCGGTGGAGGGCGAGGCGATCCGGCTCGGTGGCAGCATGGCCTATGCCCGCGAATTCGCGCTGGTGGTGCGCGAGGGCGGGGCGGTGGCCGAGCGGATCGTGGGCACGCCGCGCGCGATCGAGGCCGCGCTCGCCCGCCTTTCCGGCGCGCTGGCCGAGGAGGGGGCGGCGCAGTGGGCCAACCTTGCGAAGACCCACGCTCCGCTGCAACTGGGCAGCCGCACCGTCCGGCTCGATCAGCCGCAGGTGATGGGCATCCTCAACGTCACGCCCGACAGTTTCTCCGATGGCGGGCAGAACGATCAGATCGAGGCCGGCCGCGCCCACGCCGCCGCAATGCTCGAAGCCGGCGCGGCGATCATCGACATCGGCGGCGAAAGCACGCGCCCCGGCGCGTCGGCGACCTTCGAGGACGAGGAAATCCGCCGCGTCGTTCCGGCGGTGGAATATTGCGCCGGCATGGGCGCCGCGATCAGCGTCGACACTCGCCGCGCCGGGGTGCTGGCGGCGGCGCTGTCGGCGGGCGCGCACATGGCGAACGATGTTTCGGCGCTGCGCTACGACCCGCGCAGCATCGAACTGGTCGCGGCCGAGGGCTGCCCGGTGGTGCTGATGCACGCGCCCGGCGCGGGTGAAGATCTTCACAAGGGCGGCGATTATGCCGACGTGGTGAGCGAGGTGTTCGACTTTCTCAAGGCAGCGCGCGCGCGGGCGATTGCAGCCGGGGTGGCCGAGGATCGCATCATCTGCGACCCCGGTATCGGCTTCGGCAAGTCGCTCGCCGAAAACCTTGCGCTCATGAACGCCCTGCCGCTGTTCCACGCGCTCGGCAGCCCTCTGATGCTGGGGGCGAGCCGCAAGCGGATGATCGGCGCGCTTTCGGCCGAGGAGCCTGCCGACCGGCGCCTCGCGGGATCGCTCGCGCTGGCGGTCGAGGGGATGGCGGCGGGTGTCCACCTGCTGCGCGTCCACGATGTCTTCGAGACGGTGCAGGCTCGCAACGTGTGGCGCGGATTGAAGGACGCAGCGCTCACCGATTACAGCACCCTACCCCCGCTGTAGCAATGTTTCGCGTGGACACGACGCTGTTACGCAGAAACAAACATTTCAAAGGGTTAGTGTGGAGTTTCCTCTCGGGCATTCCATCACAGCGTGAAGCCGCCGTCCGATACCATCACGTGTCCGGTGATGTTGGCGGCCGAATCTGACAACAGATAGAGGATGCTGTCCGCCATCTCTTCCGAGCTGGCGAAGCGGCCCAGCGGTGCGGTCTTGGCCATCCTCGCGATGGTCGCCTCGCGGCCGATCTTCGCGACCGAGCGCTGGAAATCCTCGCCGCTCTCCCAGATCGCGGTGTCCACGCCGCCGGGCGCGATGGCGTTGACGCGGATGCCGGCCTTGGCGTGCTCCACCGCCGCGATGCGGGCCATGTGCGCAACCGCCGCCTTGGAGACGCCATAGGGGCCGATGCCGGGCACCGGCTTCAACCCCGTGACCGAGGCGACGACGACAGCGCTGCCGCCGGTCTGGCCCATCGCCCGCAGCGATGCCGCCAGCGTCAGGAACGCCCCGTCGAGATTGACCGCCATCACCCGCCGCCATTCGGCCAGCGAAAGCTCTACCAGCGGCCCGCCCGCGCCGATCCCGGCATTGACCACGGCATGATCGAGCCCGCCCATCTGCGGTTCGAGTTCGGCCCACAGCGCTTCGTCGGCAACGCTGCCGGTGATGCGATGCACTTCGCAGGGCAGGTCGAGCGCATCGAGTCCCGCGCCGTCGACATCGACCAGCCACAGCCGGCCTGCGCCCCTTGCGGCCAGCGCCCGCGCGCAACCCGCCCCGATCCCCGAAGCCGCACCTGTCACGAGCGCCGAGCGCCCTTCGAAATCGCGAAGTGTCGTCATGGCGCGCGGGCTAGGCCGCAACGCCGCGCCGATCAAGCGGCGTTGTCGATCCCCAGATCGCTGAGCTTGCGGTAGAGCGTCGAGCGCCCGATCCCCAGACGTCGCGCCACTTCGGTCATGCGGCCGCGATAGTGGCCGATGGCGAGGCGGATCACGTCGGCCTCGATCTCTTCCAGCGGGCGCAGGTTGCCGTCGGGGGTGTAGAGCATGATGCCCACGCCCTCATGCGCGCTGGCGACAGTGACGCTGCCCTGTTCGCCGAGCATTTCGGACAATTGCGGGAAGCTGTCGGCGGTGAGCGAATTGCCCTCGCAGTAAACCGCCGCGCGGAACAGCACCGATTGCAGCTGGCGGACATTGCCCGGCCAGTCATAGGCGGCGAGCAGCGCCAGCGCCGAATCGCTGACCGACAGATGGTTGAGCCCGGGCTGCTCGCCGATGCGGGCGAGAAAGTGGCGGGTGAGGGCGGGAATATCGCCGGTGCGGTCGCGCAGCGGCGGCAGGACGATGCGCGTCGCCCCCAGCTTGGCGGCGAGCCCGGCATCGAATTGTCCGGCCTCGACCATCCGTTCGAGTCCGACATTGCTCGTCACCAGCAGCCGCACATCGACGCGGAAGCCGTAGCTCGCGCCCACCGGGCGGATGATGCCGGTCTCCAGCGCCTCGGCGAGGCGTTGCTGGAGGACGGGGGTGAGGCGGTCGATCTCGTCGAGGATCAGCGTGCCGCCGTCGCAATGCTGGAAAGCGCCGATCTGGCGGTCGAAGGCGCCGGGGAAGCTGCCCGGCTCGTGACCGAACAGCACCGAATCGATCGAACCGGGGGGGATCGAGGCGAGGTTGATGGTCCGCAGGCTTTCCTTCGCACGGGGGGATGCGCCATGCATCGCGCGCATCAGCATTTCCTTGCCGGTGCCGCTTTCGCCTTCGATCAGCACATGGCCATGCCCGCGCGCAGCCTTGGCGGCCTGCGCCAGCGCGGCGCGGAATTGCGGCGCGGTGCCGATCATCGCGTCGAAATCGAGGCTGGCGGACATCTTCTCGGTCAGCGGGGCGAGCTCGTCACGCGGAGCCTCGCGGGTGGTGACGCTCCGCAGCGCCTCCATCAGCCGGTCGGGCGAGACGGGTTTGACGAGGTAATCCGAAGCGCCCGCGCGCATCGCCTCGACCGCCAGCAGCGGGGAGGCGCTGGTGGTTAGCATCAGGATCGGCAGGGCGGGGCGGCGCGACTTGAGTTCCGCGATCAACTGGCAGGCATCGTCACCCGGAACCCATTGATCGAGCAGGATCGCCGAAAGCTGCATCCCCTCGCGCGTGCCAAGCATCGCGATCGCGGTTTCGGCATCGGGGGCGACGATCGTGCGCCAGCCATCGCGCGCGGCAATCGCGGTGATGAGCCGCGACTGGGCGGGCTCATCGTCGATCAGCATCACGATTCGCGCATCTTCCTGTGCTTCGGGCAGGCAATCCATCTCGGCCATCGGTCTCGGCACTCGCTTTGTCAGGGGCCCGCCGGTCCCAAGCGGGCTGGCGGGGCAGTCTCGTGTGCTTAAGACGCGCAGGTAAAAACGTGATTAAGACTGTGCCGCGACGGGACAGGTGGCTCCGGGGCTTGCGGCTGTGCGGCTCTCACTAAAGGTGACTTGAGATAGCGCGCGCGCTCCGATACGGGATGGAGCAGGGGCCGACCGGCCCGATTTTTGACAACCACCGGCAACCATTCGCGCCGCGGCGCGTTCGGACAGCCCAAGGGGAAAGAGATCATGACTGTTCACGACATGGAAAAGGCGCAGGCCACTTACAGCGGCTTCATGGGCACGCTGAAGTGGGCCGTCCCGGTGATCGCGGTGATCGCGTTCATCGTCGTCGCGATGATCGCCAACTAAGCCGCCGCGCCAGTGAAGATCGCCATCCTGAAAGAGCGCGCCTCGGGTGAGACGCGCGTCGCCGCCACGCCGGAAACGGCCAAGAAGTTCGCCGCGCTGGGCTGCACGGTCGCGGTGGAAAGCGGGGCGGGGGTGGCCTCTTCGATCACCGACGCCGCCTACGCCGAGGCGGGGGCAGAGGTTGGCGATGCGGCAGCAACGGTGAAAGATGCGGACATCGTGCTCGGCATACAGGCGCCCGATGTGGCGCTGCTGGCGGGCGCAAAGCCGGGCGCGATGGTGGCGGCGCTGTTCGATCCCTTCACCAAGCGTCCGGTGGTCAATGCCTACGCGGCTGCGGGCTTCGAGACATTGAGCATGGAGTTCATGCCGCGCATCACCCGCGCGCAGAGCATGGACGTGTTGTCCTCGCAATCGAACCTTGCGGGGTACAAGGCGGTGCTGGCGGCAGCGGACGCCTATGGCCGCGCGTTCCCGATGATGATGACTGCGGCGGGCACCGTGCAGGCCGCACGCGTGTTCATCATGGGCGTGGGCGTGGCAGGCCTTCAGGCGATCGCGACGGCACGGCGTCTGGGTGCGCAGGTCTCGGCGACCGACGTGCGCTCGGCCACCAAGGAGCAGATCCAGTCGCTGGGTGCCAAGCCGATCTTTGTCGAGAACGTCGCCGGGATTGAGGGCGAAGGCTCGGGCGGCTATGCCACCGAAATGAGCGAGGAATATCAGAAGGCGCAGGCCGAACTGGTCTCCAGCCACATCGCCAAGCAGGATATTGTGATTACCACCGCGCTGATCCCGGGCCGCGCCGCCCCGCGGCTCGTCACCGACGCGCAGATCGCGACGATGAAGCCGGGCAGCGTGATCTTTGACCTTGCGGTCGCGCAGGGCGGGAATGTCGAAGGCTCGGTCGCCGATCAGGTGGTCGAGAAGCACGGCGTCAAGATCATCGGCTACGCCAACACTCCCGCCGCGCTCCCCGCCGACGCCTCGGCCCTGTTCGCGCGCAACCATTACAACTTCCTCAGCGCCTTCTGGGACAAGGAGGCGCAGCGGCCCGTGCTCGACGAGGAAATCGGCAATGCGATCCGCCTGACGCAGGGCGGCAAGGTTGTCAACGAACGCCTGCTGGGAGCCTGACATGGGACTGCTCAACGCCACCACCGCCACCGCCGAAGGCTTCATCAAGGATCACGGCCATTGCCTGATCGATGGTGAGGCGGTGCTGCTGGCCTTCAAGACCGTGCGCGACTGGATCGTGTTCACCGATTGGCGGGTGATCCATGTCGACGTGCAGGGGCTGACCGGGTCGAAGAAAGAATACAAGACGATCCTCTACCGCGCGATCAACGCCTATTCGATCGAGAGCGCGGGCACCTTCGACCTTGACGGGGAGATCAAGCTCTATGTCTCGGGCATGGGGATGATCGAGTTCAAGATCGGTCGCGACAGCGACGTCACCGGCCTCCAGATCCTGCTGGCGCAGAAGCTGAACCGCTGACAGTGGGTCTGATCAACGCCACCGTCTGGGACGTCGAAGACGCGGCAGAGGATCTCGCCTACGCGCTCGGCCGCGGTGAGGTTGTCCGCATGGCGTTCAAACTGGTGCGCGATTCGATCATCTTCACCGACCGCCGCATCCTGATGATCGACGTGCAGGGGCTGACGGGATCGAAGAAGCGGTTCCTGACGATCCCCTACCGCGCGATCACGACCTTCACGCTGGAGAGCGCGGGGCACTTCGATCTCGATACGGAAGTGACGCTGACCGTATCGGGCTCTGCGCCGATCGCCTTCAACCTCAGCCGCGGCGCCGATGTGCCGGGGTTGGTGACACTGCTCACCGAATATCTCGCGCCCGGGAAATAGACAGGCAAACAGGGGCTGACATGGACTTTATTGCGATCCTTTCGATCTTCGTGCTGGCTTGCTTCGTGGGCTATTACGTCGTCTGGTCGGTGACCCCGGCGCTGCACACCCCGCTGATGGCGGTGACCAATGCGATTTCCTCGGTGATCATCGTCGGCGCGCTGATTGCTGCGGCCGAGGCGGAAAATCCGGTGGCGAAATATCTCGCGCTGGCGGGTGTGGTGATGGCGAGCATCAACATCTTCGGCGGCTTTGCCGTGACCGAGCGGATGCTCGCAATGTACAAGAAGAAGGAGAAGTAAGCGATGACCTTCTCCCTGCTTTCCGCCGCCGCATCGGGTGAAGGCGCGACGCCAGCCTGGGCGATGCTCGCCTATCTGGTGGCGGGCGTGTTCTTCATCCTCGCGCTGCGCGGACTTTCCAGCCCCGCGACCTCCCGCACGGGCAATCGCAACGGCATGATCGGCATGGCCATTGCGGTGGTCACGACGCTGATCACTCACTTCCCTTGGATCAAACCAGATGCGGCGAAATGCGCACAACTTCGGGATGCTTCTAGCGACGGTTCAACCTTCGCGTTCGACGGCTCTGGACCCTGTGGTTACATGTCATACCCGGACTGGTTCAGCGCTGGCGAAATCCTCGTCGCCATCGCCATCGGTGCGATCCTCGGCGTGACCATCGCGCGGCGCATCGCCATGACCGCGATGCCCGAACTGGTGGCAGGCTTCCACAGCCTCGTCGGCCTTGCCGCCGTGGTGGTGGGCCTGGCCGCGTGGCTTAACCCTGCCGCCTTCGGGATCACAGATAGCGCCGGGCAGATCATGGCGGTCAGCCGCGTGGAGCTGGGCCTCGGCATTGCCATCGGGGCGATCACTTTCTCGGGTTCGGTTATTGCCTTCCTCAAGCTGTCGGGCCGGATGAGCGGTTCGCCGATCATGCTGCCGGGTCGGCATGTGATCAATCTCGGCGCGCTGGCGGCGATCCTTGCGCTGATCGGGCTCTACACCGCCTCGCCCGAGGGCGGCGCGGGTGAAGGGTGGATGGTGATTGCGGTCACCGTGCTCGCCTTTGCCATCGGCTTCCTGCTGATCATTCCGATTGGCGGCGCGGACATGCCGGTAGTCGTCTCGATGCTCAACTCCTATTCGGGCTGGGCGGCCGCGGCGATGGGCTTCACGCTGGGCAACAGCGCGATGATCATCACCGGCGCACTGGTCGGAAGCTCGGGGGCGATCCTCAGCTACATCATGTGCCGGGCGATGAACCGCAGCTTCATCAGCGTGATCGCGGGCGGGTTCGGCGCGGATGCAGGCGCGGGTGGCGGCGGCGGGGCGCGCGAACAGCGGCCCTACAAGCAGGGCTCGGCCGAAGACGCCGCCTACATGCTCGAACAGGCCGAGAAGGTCATCATCATCCCCGGCTACGGGATGGCGGTCGCCCAGGCCCAGCACGCGCTACGCGAAATGGGCGACAAATTGAAGGAAAAGGGCGTGGACGTGAAATACGCGATCCACCCCGTCGCGGGCCGGATGCCGGGCCACATGAACGTGCTGCTCGCCGAAGCCAGCGTGCCCTATGACGAGGTGTTCGAACTGGAGGACATCAACTCCGAATTCGCCCAGGCCGACGTCGCCTTCATCATCGGCGCGAACGACGTGGTGAACCCCGCGGCCAAGACCGACAAGTCCTCACCCATCTATGGGATGCCGGTCTTCGATGTCGACAAGGCCAAGCAGGTGTTTTTCATCAAGCGCTCGATGGGCGGCGTCGGCTATGCCGGGGTCGACAACGACGTGTTCTACATGAACCAGACCGTCATGCTCCTCGCCGATGCGAAGAAGATGGTCGAGGAAATCGTCAAGTCGCTGGACTGAGCATCGCGCCCAAAAGTGGGAACCGGTTTTCGGCTTCTCGGCGATGCGACAACGAGAAAATTTTTTCATGAAGAAGATGCTTGTCGGACTTCTGCTGTTCGTGGCTCTCGGGGCCGGTGCGCTGTTTACCGGCCTCGCCGATCCCGTGGTCGAATGGCAGGTCAAGGGCGCGCTGGTCGAGGCCGGGGTTGGCGAGCGCCGTGCCGAATGCATGGCCGGCCGGATGGTCGACCGCCTGACCATCGGCCAGCTCTGGAACCTGCGTCAGGCAATGGCCCCGCGCGAGGGCGAGCCCGAGGAAGGCTACGGCCTCGGCGAACTCGTCAAGCGGCTTGACCGTGTGAACGATGGCGAGGTCGTGGCGGTGCTCACGACCAGCGCCGGGCTGTGCGCGATCGGGCTGGGCTAAGGCTTGCCATTGCTCCCCCCAATGCGCCACACTGCGCGGCGGAGAGGGAGAACATCATGAAACGCTTTGCTCTGGCCGCCGTGCTGCTCAGCACCGCGGCATCGCTCGCCGCCGAAACGCACCGTATCGAACCGGGCGAGGACGCCGGCGCGCGCTTGCAGGAGGCACTGATCCTCGCCGCCCCCGGCGACACGATCGAACTGGGCGCGGGGCGCTTCACGCTGACCGACGGACTCAGCCTCGATGTCGACGGGGTGACGGTGCGCGGGCAGGGCATGGACCGGACTATCCTCGATTTCACCACCCAGCAGGGCGCGGGCGAGGGCCTGCTTGTCACCTCCGACAACGTCACCTTGCGCGGCTTCGCGGTCGAGAACCCTAAGGGCGACGGGATCAAGTCCAAGGGCGCGGACATGATCATCTATGATGGCCTGCGCGTCGAATGGACCGGTGGGCCGAAGGCCACCAACGGCGCTTATGGCATCTATCCGGTCGAAAGCAGGGGCGTGCTGGTGGTCAACTCCCACGTCGCGGGCGCGTCCGATGCGGGCATCTACGTGGGCCAGAGCCGCGACATCACGGTGCGCGGCAACCGCGTCGAATTCAACGTGGCGGGGATCGAGATCGAAAACAGCAGGGGCGCGCTGGTCGAAGACAATATCGCCACCCGCAACACCGGGGGCCTCTTGGTGTTCGACCTGCCGGGCCTGCCGGTCATGAACGGCGGCGATGTGATCCTGCGCAAAAACGTCGTGAAGGACAACGACACCCCCAACTTCGCGCCGCCGGGCAATATCGTCGCCAGCGTAAGGCGCGGCACGGGCATTCTGGTGATGGCGAATGACGGCGTGCTGATCGAGGACAACGCGATGGAAGGCAACGCCACCGCGCACGTCATGGTGATCGCCTATACCCAGCCTTTCGAGGACCCGCGCTACAACCCCCATGCCCGCAACGTCATCGTCGGCCGCAATGCCTTCGGGAGGGGCGGGGACGATCCGCAGCTCGAGGGCAGGGAGATGCTGCTCGCGGCTTTTGGCGGGGCGCTGCCGCCGGTGCTGTGGGACGGCCTGTCGGAAAGCCCGGACACCGCCCTCAAGATCGCGCCGGGGGTGACGGGCTGGACGCTCAATCTCTCCAGGGTCGGCCAGAGCCTTGCCGAAGCGCAGCCCGGGCCGCTCGCCTTGCCCCCTGTGGAACTCTGGATTTTCCCGGTCGTCGGCGCGCCCGCTGCGCTGGAGGCACGGCTGAAGTGAGGCGCGGCGCGGCCCTCCTCGCGCTCTCGCTGCTCGCGCTGGGCGGCGCGATGGCGGCGCGTGGGGCCTTGCCGCAGGCCGGCCTCGTCAACAATGCCGCTGTCGCAGGCGGAGGGATGCCGCGCACGCTCTCCGAATATGGCTTTTTCGCCGATGCCGCGCAGCAGGTGCCGGGCGACCGCGTGATCCCCTACGCTCTGGCCACCCCGCTATGGTCGGACGGAGCGGACAAGCTGCGCTTCATTTACCTGCCCGAAGGCACGCGGCTTGAGGCTGACGGCGAGGGCCTGCTGCAATTCCCGGTCGGCGCGGCGATCATCAAGACCTTTGCCTTCGGCGAGGGCGCGGAACGCCGGCTGATCGAAACCCGCGTGTTGCTGCACCGCGCGGATGGCTGGACGGCGCTGCCCTATCGCTGGAACGCCGAGCAGACCGATGCCAACCTCGCGCTGGCAGGCGGGCGGGTGGACCTCACCACACCGGCGGGTGAGGCGATTTCCTATGCGATCCCCAACAAGAACCAGTGCAAGTCCTGCCACGGCAAGGACGGGCAGGTGATCCCGATCGGCCCCAAGGCGCGCAATCTGGGCCAGATGTGGCTGACGTCGATGTTTGCCGCCGATTTGCTGGAGGCTGTTCCCGATGTGCCGCGCTTCCTGCCCGACTGGAACAACCGCGATCTTGTCCCCGATACCGCCGCGCTCGCCCGCGCCTATCTCGATGTGAACTGCGCCCATTGCCACCAGCCGGGCGGAGGCGCGTCGAACTCGGGCCTCGATCTGCGCTGGGAACAGCAGGACGCCCACGCCATCGGAATCTTCAAGCGCCCGGTCGCAGCGGGGCGCGGGGCGGGGGGGCATGAATTCTCGATCCTGCCGGGCGAGCCCGACGCCTCGATCCTGCTCTACCGGATGGACTCTGCCGAACCCGGCATCGCTATGCCGGAGCTCGGCAAATCCAGCATCGACAAGGAGGGCGCGGCCGTGGTGCGGCGCTGGATTGCGGAGATGAGACCCGAATGAAATGGCTCTGGCGCGGGCTGCTGGCGATTGTTGGATTGCTGGTGATCGCCTTCCTCGTCTTCCGCACGCCCGACACCGACCCTGCGGCGATGCGGGCCAAGTATGGCGGCCCGCCCTCGCAATTCATCGCCATTGGCGACGGCGTGAAAATCCACCTGCGCGACGAGGGGCCAAAGGATGCGCCCGCGATCATGCTGCTGCACGGCTCCAACGCCGATCTGCACACCTGGGAGCCGTGGGTGCAAGCATTGAAGGGCCAATACCGCGTGATCCGCTTCGATCAGGTCGGCCACGGCCTCACCGGGCCCGATCCGGCGGGCGATTACAGCCGCGCCAATTTCGTGCAGGATATTCTCGAAGTCGCCGACAGGCTCGGGCTCGAGCGGTTCATCCTTGCGGGCAATTCGATGGGCGGCAAGCACGCGCTCGCCTTCGCCATCGCGCATCCGGAGCGGCTCGGTGGCCTCGTGCTGGTCGATGCCAGCGGCGGGCCGATGCCCAAGGCCGAGGGTGCCGAGGAGGACGAGGATAGCGGCAATATCGGCTTCACCATCGCACAGACGCCGGGGATCAACCGGCTGGTCGAACAGATCACCCCGCGCTCGCTGATCCGCCAGAGCCTCGAACAATCGGTCTCGAACAAGGCGGTCGTGACCGAAGCGGCGGTGGACCGCTATTGGGAGCTGCTGCGCTATCCCGGCAACCGCCGCGCGACGATGGCGCGCTTCAGCCTGCCTTACGATCCCCTCAGCGAGGCCGAAATCGCCGGGGTTACCACGCCGACCCTGATCCTGTGGGGCGAGGAAGACCGCCTGATCCCGGTCGCGGCGGGCCGCTGGCTCGCCTCGACCCTGCCCAACAATCGGCTGGTCACTTATCCCGGCATCGGTCATCTGCCCCATGAAGAGGCACCCGCTGCCACCCTACGCGACCTTCAAACGTGGCTTGCCGAGCACGCTCCGCCGCAAAAACCACCCGCCAGCAGCGAGTAACCCCCGACCGGCGCGCCGCTGCCTCTGGACGCGCGCGGGGTGTGCGGCCTACACCTCTTCGCAGTTGCACACACAATCGGAAAGGGCGGCGGCTTTGCGCAAACTCGGGATCATCGGCGGCATGAGCTGGGTGTCGACCGCGACCTATTACGAACGCATCAACCGCATCGTCCAGAAACGCAGCCCCCCGATGGCAAGCGCCCCGCTGCTGATCGAAAGCCTCGATTTCTGCGATCTTTACGCGCTGCGCGAGGAAAACGACTGGAAGCGCGCGGCGGGCGTGTTGATCGACAGCGCGCGGCGGCTGGAAGCGGCGGGGGCCGAGGGGCTGATCATCGGCGCCAATTCGATGCACCGCCTGTATGACGAAGTCGCCGCCGCGGTCGGAATTCCGATCCTGCACATCGCCGAATATGTCGGCCTCGCCATGAAGCGCGCCGGGGTCAGCAGCGCGGCGCTGCTCGGCACGCGCAACGTCATGACCGAAAGCTTCTACCGCAAGCGCCTCGTCGCGCACGGGATCGACCTGCTCCCGCCCAATCTCGAATATGTCGCGATGCTCGACCGGATCATCTATCAGGAATTGATGGTCGGCAAGGTCACGCGCGAGGCCGAGCGCACCTTGAAGACCATCATCACCAACAAGGCGCAGGAAGGCGCGAGCGCGATCGTGCTGGCCTGCACCGAGCTTGATCTGGTGGTCGATGTGGATGCCAATGTCCTGCCGATTTTCGACAGCACCCGCATCCATTGTCAGGCGGCAGCCGATTGGATCCTCGACGCAGGAGCGGTGAATTAATCCTCGGCTCGTCGGTCGATGCGGGCATTCTGGCGCATTGGCGAGTTGCAGGGGGTGCAAGTTGTTAACGCTCTCCCTAAGTGCGCCGAGGATTTTGTCATAACATGTTTCTGGCATCATCCGGGTCTTCGGGTCGCACCGATGGACCCGTGGGGTCGCTTTCCTCCCCCCCAATCACCGGAAGGCGGCCCCACAATTCTTCGTTGATGCAAACGATTGATATTATACGCTTTTCAGCATGTTCTCGCCCCGTTCCGGTTGAGCGGATGCGCGCTCTGGCCTAATCGCTCGCGCCGTGATGACCCGCGCCCCCTATGCCGCCGATCCCGCCGCCTGCGGTCCCCGCGAATTCGGCGGCGCCGATGCAGGCGAGCGGCGCGGCCCGCGCAGCGCCTTCCAGCGCGACCGCGACCGGATCGTCCATTCGATGAGCTTCCGGCGGCTGAAGTCCAAGACGCAGGTCTTCATCGCCCCCGACGGCGATCATTACCGCACCCGCCTGACCCACAGCCTCGAAGTCGCGCAGATCGGCCGGGTGATCGCCCGCGCGCTCGGGCTGGACGAGGATCTGACCGAGGCGCTTTGCCTCGCGCATGATCTCGGCCATCCGCCCTTCGGCCATGCGGGCGAGGCGGCATTGTCCGATTCGATGGAGCGCCACGGGGGCTTCGATCACAATGCGCAGGCGCTGCGCACGGTGATGCGGATCGAGTGCCCCTATCCACAGCACGATGGGCTCAACCTCACATGGGATCTGCTTGAAGGGCTGGCCAAGCACAACGGCCCCGTGGCCGCCCCGAACTGGGCGCTGGCGGAACTGGACACCGCTTTCCCGCTCGATCTTGGCACCTGGCCTTCGCTCGAAGCACAGGTGGCGGCGGTGGCGGACGACATCGCCTACGACAATCACGACATCGACGATGGCTTGCGCGCCGGGTTCCTGAGCCTCGACGACCTGCTCACCCTCGATTTCCTCGCAGACCAGTGGCGGACGGTCGAAAAGCGCTTTCCCAATGCCCCGCGCGAGCGTCTGCTGCGCGAGATGATACGCGACCAGATCGGATTGATGGTGAATGACGTGATCGCGCACACGGCTGCGCAGGTGCGCGGGCTCGGCTCGGTCGCGGAAGTGCGCGCCGCAGGCCGCCAGCTTGCCGGGTTTTCGCCCGCGATGGCGGCGCAGGAACGGCGACTCAAAAGCTTCATGTACGAACGGCTCTATTTCCACCCCGAACAGATCAGTGCGGCAGAGAAGGCGCGCGACGTGGTGGCACGGCTGTTCGCGGCCTATGCGCAGGATGCGACGCTGATGCCGGATGACTGGCAGGCACGGCTGCCCGCCCGCGATCCCGAACGCGCGCGCGTGATCGCCGATTTCATCGCCGGGATGAGCGATCGTTTCGCCATGCAATCCGTGGCGCGCATCTATGGGTTCCAGCCCGAAGGCCTGATCAATGTCTGATCCGCGCCCTGTCGGCCCGGTGCGCGTCGCGCTGGTGGGGGCGACGGGCCTCGTCGGGCGCCGCGTGATCGAGCTCTCCAGCGCGGGCGACGATGTGCGGATCGTCGGCATCGCCCGGCGCGAGGCACCGCTGCCGCCCGGCGCGCGGATGGAAATGTTCGTGGCCGAGCCCGACAAATGGGGCGAGGTGCTCGAAGCTGTCCGCCCGCGCGCGCTGATCTGTGCGCTGGGGACGACGATGAAGAAGGCCGGGGGCGACAAGGCGGCGTTTCGCGCGGTCGATCACGATCTGGTGCTCGCCACCGCCGAGGCCGCGCGGCGTGCAGGCGTGCCGAACATGGTGCTGGTCAGCGCCGCCGGGGCCGATGCGCGCTCCAAAAGCTTCTATATGCAGGTCAAGGGCGAGACCGAGGACGCGCTGAGCCGCGCGGGGTTCAAACGGCTCGACATCCTTCACCCCGGCCTGCTGCGCGGCGAGCGCCCGGACGACCTGCGCCTCGCCGAACGCGCCGCGATGATCGCCGCGCCCCTGATCGACCCGCTCTTGTCGGGTTCCTGGGCGCGCTTTCGCTCGATCGACGCAGGGCTGGTGGCCGAAGCCGCGCTCGGCCTCGCGCTGCGCCGCGCGGGCGGGCGCTTCACCCACGACAACGAAGCGATGCGCCGCGCTGCGCGCGAATGGCGCAAGGTCGCCGCGCAAGGGGAGGCCGAATGATCGACTGGAACGCCTGGTTCAGCATGGTGAACCTGCTTGCGATGATCGCATGGGTCGCGCTGATCGCCTTGCCGCGCTGGCCTGCGCTGCTTTCGGGCGTGCTCTATCTTGGCGTCGGTCTGCTGTGCCTGATCTATGCCGGCGGATTGATCGGCGTGCTCACCGGGCTGCTTGCCACCCCCGGCGGCGGCGGGGCGGATTTTACCACCATCGCCGGGGTGCGGGCGATCTTCGGCAGCGATGCCGGGGTGACGATCGGCTGGACGCATTATCTCGCCTTCGATCTCTTCGTCGGCCTGTGGATCGCGCGCGATGCCGACGCCAAGGGCACCTCGCGGCTGGTGCAGGCCCCGATCCTGCTGGCGACGCTGCTGGCTGGGCCGCTCGGCCTCGGGATCTGGCTCGCCCTGCGCGAGCCTGCGGCGCGGCGGCAGGGGCGGTTTCGCTAAGGCGCTTTGCTGAAAACGAGGGTGGACGGCGCGCACGGGCGGGCTATCCTCGGCCGCAAAACGCCTCTGGGGAGAGACGCCAGCATGACCGAAATCGCGCCGCACCAACTCGTGACCTTCGACGAAATCCTGCCCCACTGGGCCGCAGAGCAGCCCGATGCGCCCGCGATCGAGGACGCAGGGCTGGCCATTTCCTATGGCGAACTCGAGCCGCTCTCGCGCCGGGTGATCGCATTGCTGGCAGCGCGCGGGATCGGCGCGGGCGAACGGGTCGCCTTTCTAGGCAAGAATGCCGCGAGCTACGGCGTGCTCTATTGCGCCTGCGCGCGCGCCGGGGTGGTGATTGCGCCGATCGGCTGGCGGCTGGCGGCGCGCGAGATCGCCTATATTCTCGCCGATACCGAGGCCAAATTGCTGGTAGCGACCCCCGACTTCATGGAGCTGGCGGGCAAGGCGATGGCGGAGCTCGACAACCCGCCCGAACTGATCGACGACGGCGCAATGCTGGAAGAAGCGCGCGGCTGCGACCCGGCGGACTACACCCCATGCGGCGCGGACGATCCGATCCTCCAGCTCTACACCTCGGGCACCACGGGCCATCCCAAGGGGGTGCTGCTTTCCAACGCCAACCTCACCCGGCTGCGTAACGAAGGCGTAGCGGCGGGGCTGACCTATTACACCGATTACCGCAGCGGCGACTGCATGATGGTCGCCATGCCGATTGCCCATATCGGCGGCACCGGCACCTTCAACCTTGCGATCATCGCGGGCATCCGCTGCCGCTTCGAGGCCGAGTTTACCCCCGCAGGCGTGCTCGCCGCGATCGAGGCGGGGACGACGCATATGTTCCTCGTCCCCGCCGCCTTGCAGATGGTGATCCAGCACCCGCAGGCGGCGAGCACCGATTTTTCGAACCTGCGCTATCTGATCTACGGCGCCGCGCCGATGCCGCTCGAACTGCTCAAGCAGGCGGTAAGCACTATGCCCTCCACCCAGTTCCTGCAGGCCTATGGCATGACCGAGACCACCGGCACGGTCTCGATCCTGCCGCCCGAGGATCACAGCCTCGAAGGCAATCAGCGGATGCGTTCGGCGGGCAAGGCGCTGCCGGGGGTGGAGATCGAAGTGCGCGGGCCCGATAACCGCGAGGTGCCGCGCGGCGCAATCGGCGAGGTGTGCATCCGCTCGCCCTCGAACACCTCCGGCTACTGGAAATTACCGCAAGCGACCGCCAGCACCATCGATGCCGACGGCTGGCTCCACACCGGCGATGCGGGCGTGATGGACGCGGATGGCTATGTCTATATTCAGGACCGCATCAAGGACATGATCATCTCCGGCGGCGAGAACGTTTACCCCGCCGAGGTCGAGAGCGCGATCTACGGCCATCCCGCCATCGCCGAGGTCGCGGTAATCGGCGTGCCGAGCGACAAGTGGGGCGAGGAGGTCAAGGCCTGCGTCGTCGCCAAACCCGGCATGGAGATCGACCCGGCCGACGTGATCGCTTGGGCGCGCGAGCGGATCGCGGCGTTCAAGGCGCCCAAGAGCGTCGATGTCATCCCGCTGATGCCGCGCAATGCCAGCGGCAAGATCCTGCGCCGCGAATTGCGCGCCCCCTATTGGGAAGGACAGGAGCGCCAGGTGTCGTGAGCGCGAAACAGCACGCGCCCGCAACGCTGCGCAACCGCGAACCCATCGCCGAGGTGCTGGCGCGCGAATTGCCCGTGAGCGGCTTGGTGCTCGAAATTGCGGCAGGGACGGGGGAGCACGCGGTGTTCTTTGCCGAAGCCTTTCCGGCGCTCGATTGGCAGCCGACCGATCCGTCGCCAGAGGCGCTCGCGTCGATCGCGGCCTATCGCGAAGACTATCCCGGCACCAATCTGGCCGCGCCGCTGCTGCTCGATTCGGCAGCACCCGACCGCTGGCCTGTCCAACAGGCTGCTGCATTATTGTGCATCAACATGGTCCACATCAGTCCGTGGGAGGCGACCCTAGGGCTTTTCCGGGGGGCTGCCCGTTTATTGGGCAGCGGTGGCGGCGGACCGCTGATCCTCTACGGCCCATATATCGAGCAGGGGGTCGAAACCGCGCCGTCAAATTGGAATTTCGACGCCAGCCTCAAGGCCCGCGACCCGCGTTGGGGCTTGCGCGAAGCCGAAGCGCTGGACGCGCTGGCGGCCCAAAACGGATTGGCCAGAAGCGCGCGTTACGCACTTCCGGCCAATAACATCGTTCTGATTTACAGATAAAATCAGTCGATTACCCGCTTACCGGCCTGACCGACCGATTTGATGTCGTCGCCAAGGCCATCGACCGTATTGCAGGCGGTGACAGTGAGCGAAAGCGCGGCGAGAGCGGCGGCGGTCACAATATTGCGAATCATCGTACTGCATCCTTTTTTCATCAGGGATTGGTTTGAAGGTGTTCCAACGCATGAACCTGCAAAAATATTCCTGACGGGAGTGTGAAGCAATGCGCCGCCGCGTGCGATCAGATTTCCTTTTCGACCGTGCGCGAGGCCGATTGCAGGTCTTCGCCCGCGCCTTCGACGGTGTTGCAGGCCGAAGCGGTGAGGGTCACGGTGCCAACGGCGAGGGCGAGAAGCAGCTTACGATTGATCATGACGGGTCTCCAGTGAGTTGAACCGAAACCCGCAAGTGCCGCCAACGCGAAATTGATCCGTCCTATTCGGCAGAATGCACCCGGGATCGGGCCAACTGCCGTTCGCGCCAGGCGATAAGCAGCCCGGCCCCGATAATCAGCGGCGCGCCGAGCCAGAGGCTGGCGGGTGCGGCGCGATCGAACACGGCGTAGCCGTAATAGCTCGCCCAGAGCAGCGCGGTGTAATCCATCAGCAGGATCACAGCCGCCGATCCGAAACGCAGCGAGGTGGTCAGCAGCATTTGCGCCGCCGCTCCGACAAGGCCCATGCCGAGGATCAGCCCCCAGGTCAGCGGATCATGCGCGGCGGCGACGAAGGGCAGGGCGAGCGCGGCCACCGGGGTGGTCAGGGCGCTGAACCAGAAGACGATGCTCCACGGGTTCTCTGTGGTGTTAAGATCCTGCAACTGGAAGCTGATCAGCGCGACCATGAAGGGCGCGACCAAGCCCACCGCAACGCCGGTGAGCGTCACGCCCTCGTGAAACCCGCCGAAGGGCTGCATCACCACGATCACCCCCGCAAAGCCTATCGCTACCGCGCCCCAGCGATAGGGGCCGATCTTCTCGCGGAACAGGACGATGGCGATCAGCACCGCGAAAACGGGGGCGGTGAAGCCCAACGTGGTCGCCTCCGCCAGCGGCAGCAGCAGCACCGCGCCATAGGTGAACAGCATACCGACAAGACCTGCCGCCGCGCGCCGGGTGTGGGCGGGCAATCGCTGCGTCCGCAGCATCGCCCACCGCCCGGTCAGCGCCAGCCCTGCGCCCAGCAAGATCATCGTCAGCAATTGCCGCCAGAAAATCAGCTCGATCAGATGCGCGCCGCGTTCGCCCGCGAGTTTTACCAGCATGCCCATCGTCGCCAGCGCAAAGGCGGCGAGCAAACGGACGCCGAGCGCGAGCAGGGGCCGGGGGCGGGCGATCGAGCCATCCATCGCGGAAGGGCTTGGCCGAGCGGCAGGGATTGCGCAAGCGGGCGAGCGCCCCATATGCGCGCGGGATGGATATTGTCGCAAGGTTCGAACTGTTGAGCGATGCCGCGCAGCTCGCCTGGGCAGGCGGGGCGCTGTGGCTGCTCGCCGCCTTCGCCGCCATCATGGACCGCCGCCGCGCGCGCGGGCGCAGTCTCGAACGGCTGGAATCAGTCGGCTGGGTGCCGTGGACCGGGCTGTTCATGACCCTCGCCATCGCAGGCGGCGGATGCCTTGCGATGAGCCTCCCGGTTGTGATCGGGGGGCTGTAAAAGCACGGCCCGAAAGTTCGAAGAGCAACGACGCCAAAGGCGTCGCAAGCGCGACCGCGCGCCGGCCGGTTAGGCCGCAGCTATCGGCCCGGAGGGGCCGATAGCGCCTGCCTCGTCAGAGGCAGGCCTCAAGATACGCCTGATCGAAGCCGAACTGGCGTGCCTTTTCCAGCGTGTAGGGACGCAGGCCCGAGCTCCGGAACTCGCCGAGGATCTTCCCGTCGTCGGTCTCGTCGAGATATTCGAACTTGAACAGCTCCTGCGTCACGATGACATCGCCTTCCATCCCGATCACTTCGGTGATGTTGGTGGTGCGGCGCGAACCGTCGCGCAGACGCTTCACCTGCACGATCAGGTCGACCGATTCGGCGATCTGACGGCTGATGGCTTCCTTGGGGATCTTGATGTCGCCCATCAGGATCATGTTTTCCATACGGCCAAGGCATTCGCGCGGGCTGTTGGCGTGGAGCGTACACATCGAACCATCGTGACCGGTGTTCATCGCCGCGAGGAGATCGAAACACTCCGCGCCGCGAATTTCCCCGAGGATGATGCGGTCCGGGCGCATACGCAGGGCGTTCTTCACGAGGTCGCCGATGGTGATCGCACCTTGCCCTTCGAGGTTCGGCGGGCGGGTTTCGAGCGGCAGCCAGTGCGGCTGCTGCAGGCGAAGTTCCGCCGCGTCTTCGATCGTCAGCACGCGCTCGCCCGGATCGATCATCTTCGACAGAGCGTTGAGCATGGTCGTCTTACCCGAACCCGTACCGCCCGAGATGACGATGTTCATCCGGCACGCGCCTGCGATCTTCAAGGCGGTGCACATCTTGTCCGACATCGACCCGAAATCGCGCAGCATATCGAGCGTGATCGGCTTTTCGGAAAACTTACGAATGGAGATCGCGGTGCCACGAAGGCTGAGCGGCGGGACGATCACGTTCACACGCGAGCCGTCCTTCAAGCGGGCGTCCGCCAGCGGTGTGGTCTGGTCGACGCGGCGGCCGACCTGGTTCACGATGCGCTGGGCGATCTGAAACAGGTGCTGTTCGTCGCGGAAGCGGATCGGGGCGAGGGTGAGCTTGCCCTTCTTTTCGATGTAGGTCTGGTCCGGCCCGTTGACCATGATATCGGACACGTCAGGATCGTTGAGCAGTTCCTCGAGCGGGCCGAAGCCGAGCAGCTCGTCGATCAGTACCTTTTCGAGCGCGAACTGTTCGCGCCGGTTGAGCGTGACCTTCAGCTCGGCCAGCACTTCCATGATGATCGGGCGGAATTCCTCGGAGAGTTCTTCCTTGGACAGCGTTGCCGCCGCTTCCGGGTCGACCCGTTCGAGCAGGCGCGGGAGCACCTGCTCCTTGATCTTGTGGACGCTGGCTTCGAACCCGCCGACCTCGGATTCGCCCGAGTTGACCGACGCCATGCGCTCGTTGAGGCGCTCGATCGCTTCGGAGGTGGTGGCGGGCTTTGCCAGAGAGGGTGCCGGTGCCGGGTGGGCGGGTGCGGGCTCGCCGGGGATCGGGGGGAACTGTTCCCCGCCGCGCGGCGCCGCAACTCCGCTCTTCATCGGGCGCGCAACACCGAAGGCGGGACGTGCCCCCGCCTTCAGTCCGCCTGCATTGCCCTTTTTGCCGAATGCGCTCATTCCCAGCCCCCGAGGCTCTAGCCTGAAATCCTGCGCACTTCACCCCAAACAGGCGAAAGGTGCGTCTCGAATAAAGGTGAATAGAAAGGAAAGGTTGTTTTTTTCCTAAGCCCCGTCGGCCATGCGCCAAGGGGGCTTGCCGTTAACCGCCGCGCGGCTAGAGCGGCGGCATTCACACTGAGGGAAGGCACGGGCGGATGTGCGGCATTATCGGTATCGTGGGGCAGGGCAGCGTTGCCGACCGGCTGGTGGATGGCCTGAGGCGCATGGAATATCGCGGGTATGACAGCGCCGGGATCTGCACGCTTCACGATGGCGCGCTGGTGCGCCGCCGGGCGGAGGGGCGGCTTGCCAATCTGGTGAACGTTCTGGCGCGCGACCCTGCGCCGGGCGATGTCGGCATCGCGCACACCCGCTGGGCGACCCACGGCGCGCCGACGGCAGCCAATGCTCACCCCCACGCCACCGCCGAAGTCGCGATCGTCCACAACGGGATCATCGAGAATTTCAAGGAACTGCGCGCCGAACTCGCCGCTACGGGCCGCACTTTCGAGAGCGAGACCGACAGCGAGGTGGTCGCGCACCTGATCTCCGCCGAGGTCGAGGCCGGGGCCGGGCCCGAGGCTGCGGTGCGCGCCGTGCTGCCGCGCCTGCGGGGCGCCTTTGCGCTCGCCATCGCTTTCCGCGCGCATCCCGATCTGCTGATCGGCGCACGGTTGGGCTCGCCGCTGGTCCTGGGCTATGGGCCGCAGGGTGCGGAGGCCGAGATGTATCTCGGCTCCGACGCGCTGGCGCTCGCGCCGCTGACGCAGCGCATCACCTATCTCGAGGAAGGCGACTGGGTGGTGCTGCGGCGCGATTCTGCGCAGATCTACGATGCCGACGGCCAGCCCGCCACCCGCGAGATTCGGGCCTCGGGCGCGTCGGCAGCGGCGGTGGAGAAGGGCAATTACCGTCACTTCATGCAGAAGGAGATCTACGAGCAGCCCACCGTGGTGGCGCAGACGCTCGCTTCCTATCTGCGCCGTTCGGACAACTCGGTGGCGCTACCGCAGATCGATTTCGACCTGTCGCGCATCCGCCGCCTGACGATCGTTGCCTGCGGCACCAGCTTCTATGCCGGGATGGTGGCGAAATACTGGTTCGAACAATTCGCGCGTGTGCCGGTCGACATCGATGTCGCGTCCGAATTCCGCTATCGCAACCCGGTGCTGGAAGAGGGCGGCCTGGCGCTGTTCATCTCGCAAAGCGGCGAGACGGCGGACACGCTGGCGGCGCTGCGCCATTGCCGGGCGAACGGGCAGACCATCGGCGTGGTCGTCAACGTGCCGACCAGTTCGATGGCGCGCGAGGCCGATCTGCTGCTGCCGACCCACGCCGGCCCGGAAATCGGCGTCGCCTCGACCAAGGCGTTCACCTGCCAGCTCGCCGTGCTGGCTGCGCTCGCCGCGCACATGGCGGTGAAGAAGGGCCGTCTGACCCGCGAGCAGGAGGCCGAGATCGTGCGCCACCTGCTCGAAGCACCGGCCGCGCTCAACGCCGCGCTTGCGCATGACGACAACATCGCCGCGATGGCGCCGCTGATCGCGCCGGCGCGGGACGTGCTCTATCTGGGGCGCGGGCAGGACTATCCGCTGGCGCTGGAAGGCGCGCTCAAGCTGAAGGAAATCAGCTACATCCATGCCGAAGGCTATGCCGCAGGCGAGATGAAGCACGGCCCCATCGCGCTGATCGACGATGCCGTGCCGGTGGTGGTGATTGCGCCTTCGGGGCCGTTGTTCGAAAAGACCGTCTCGAACATGGAGGAAGTGCGCGCGCGCGGCGGGCAGGTGGTGCTGATTTCCGATGCCGCCGGGATCGCCGAAGCGGGCGAGGGCTGCATCGCGACGATCGAGATGCCCGTCATCCATCCGCTGATTGTGCCGCTGGTCTATGCCGTGCCGGTGCAGTTGCTCGCCTATCACGTGGCCGTGGTGAAGGGCACCGATGTCGATCAACCGCGCAATCTCGCCAAATCGGTGACTGTCGAATAGAGCCGGAAGGCGGACAAAAACCGGGCCGGAGATTTTACCTCAACCTAACGTTTGGTCGCTATCGCCCGGACGTGGTCGAACAAAAAACAACCCTACCAGCGCCTGCCCCGGCCGAACTGGCAATCGCCGATGTGCTCGGATTGTCGCGCGATCCTGCCTTCGAGCCGACGCGGCTGCGCGGGGTCGAGTTTTCCGAACTGGCGCAAGTCAGCCGCTACCGCCTCTATGCCAATGCGCTGATCGCGATCTTCGCTGCATCGGTGTTCGCCCCGCTGATCGGTTTGCTGATCGTGGCGCCCTGGGCTGCGGTGCTGTGTTTCGTGCTTCACAACACCCGGCAGACCGATCTGCGCCTGGCCGATCCCTCGCAGCGCGCGCGGAGCGGGACGCACGAGCGTTCCCAGCATTTCAACGCGGTGGCGGCGGCGGTATGCTGGCTGGTGGCTCTGCTCCTGTTCCCGTGGTTCGCGGGCGGCGCGCAGCAGACCACCATCCTGCTGGTGGTGCTGGTGCTGATGATGTGCTCCACCTTCGTCTTTTCGACCGCGCCGCTCAGCGTGATCATCTACAATGCGATCATGGGGCTCGGCGCGACCGCCAGTCTGGCGGCGCAGGGCGCGTGGCACGCCGCCTGCGCGACGATCCTGTTCACCATCGCCAGTCTGGTCGCCGTCATCCAGGTGCGCACCATCTTCCTCAAGGCGCGGATCGCCGAGGCGACGGTGAGCGAGAAGGAAGAGGTGGTCTCGCTGCTGCTGCGCGAGTTCGAGGAGAACGAAGCCGACTGGCTGTGGGAAGTCGATCCCGCCCGGCGGCTGCGCGCGGTCTCCCCCCGCTTCGCCTTCGCGCTCGGCCGGTCGCAGGAGGACACAGAGGGCAAGCCGCTGCTGGAGATGATCGCCGGACGCGGGTGGGACACCGGGCAATTCCCGGCCAGCCTTCACGATCTGGCCGAGCGGCTCAAGAACCGCGAGAACTTCTCGAACATGCTGGTGCAGGTCTCGATCCACGGTGCCGAGCGCTGGTGGGAGCTTTCGGGCACCCCGATGCGCGACGAGCAGGGCCGCTTCACCGGCTTCCGGGGCGTGGGCTCGGATGTCACTGAGCAGCGCAATTCCTCGGAGAAGATCGCCTATCTGGCGCGCTTCGACACGCTGACGCAATTGCCCAATCGCCTGCAACTGACCGAGGCGCTGGGCGAAGCGCTGGCCTATGCGGGCCAGTGGCGCACGCGCTGCGCGCTGCTGATGGTCGATCTCGACCGGTTCAAGTCGGTCAATGATTCGCTCGGCCACATGACCGGTGACAAGCTGCTGGCGCAGGTCTCGGCACGGCTGCAATCGCTGATGGGCGATAACGAGCTGTGCGGACGGCTGGGCGGAGACGAATTCGCGATCGTGGTGCGCGATGCCAGTGCGCCGGGGTCGATCGGCCAGCTGGCGCGGCGCGTGATCGATCGCTTGTCCGAGCCCTATCTGGTCGATCACCACACGCTTTATGTCGGTGCCAGCGTGGGCTCTGCCCAGGGCCCGCGCGACGGCACTTCGGTGGAAGAGCTGATGCGCAACGCCGACCTGGCGCTCTATCGCGCCAAGGATGGCGGCGGGGGGGAGCATTGCCGATTCGAGCCCGCGCTCCACGCTTCCGCAGAAGAGCGCCGTCAGCTCGAAGTGGCGCTGCGCAAGGCGCTGGGGCGCAACGAGATGGTGCTTCACTATCAGCCCGTGGTCGATGCCCATTCGGAAAGCGTGGTCGGTTTCGAGGCGCTGGTGCGCTGGAACAGCGCCGAGCACGGCTTCGTCAGCCCCGGCAAGTTCATCCCGCTGGCAGAGGACACCCGCCTGATCGTGCCGATCGGCCAATGGGTGATGCGCCGCGCCTGCGAGGAAGCGCGCAACTGGCCCGATCACGTCAAGATCAATGTCAACGTCTCGCCCGAACAGCTGCTGGAGCCCGGCTTCCACGGCGAGGTGCTGGAGGCGCTCGCGGCGACCGGGCTGAAGCCCGAACGGCTCGAGATCGAGGTCACCGAGAGCATCTTTCTGCGCGATGCCAGCGTGGCCCGCAATGCGCTGGAACAGGTGATGGCGCTGGGCTGCTCGGTCGCGCTCGACGATTTCGGCACCGGCTATTCGTCATTGGGCTATCTGCGCAAGCTGCGCTTCTCGACCATCAAGGTCGATCGCACCTTCGTGCAGGGTGCAGCGCAGGGCAGCGCCGAAAGCCTCGCCATCATCAACGCGGTGGTGGCGATGGCCAAGAGCCTCAAGATGACCACCACCGCGGAAGGGGTGGAGACCGTCGAGGAATCCGAGCTGATCCGGAGTCTTGGCTGCGACAAGATCCAGGGGTTCTATTTCGGCCGCCCGATGACCGCTGATGACGCGCGCCGCCTGTTCGTGATGCCGCATGAACGCTGCGCCTGAGGCACGGGCCGCTCACGCGCTGGCCCGCTCAGGCGGTGGTGAGGCTTTCGAGGAAACCGGCAAACAGCCGCCGCCCGTCCTCACCGCCCAGCGCTGCAACCGCAGCCGGTTCGATTGCCCGTTCGGGGTGCGGCATCATCCCCAGCACCCGGCCATTGGCAGACAACACCCCGGCAATGTCGCGCGCCGAGCCGTTGCAGGCCTCGGCATAGCGGAAGGCCACGCGGCCTTCGCCCTCAAGCCGGTCGAGCGTGTCGGCATCGGCGAAGTAATTGCCATCGTGATGCGCCACCGGAATGCGGATCGTCTCCCCCGCCGCATAGCCCGCCATGAAGGGCGAGGCGGTGCCTTCGACCGTCAGCGCCACGGTCTTGCACACGAAGCGCTGCCCGGCATTGCGCAGCAGCGCACCGGGGAGCAGCCGGGCCTCGGTCAGTACCTGAAACCCGTTGCACACGCCGAGCAGCGGCACGCCGCGCTCCGCCGCCGCGATCACCGCGCGCATGATCGGGCTGGTCGCCGCCATCGCGCCCGAACGCAGGTAATCGCCATAGGAAAAGCCGCCGGGCAGCGCGATCAGGTCGAGCCGCTCGGGCAGTTCGGCATCGCCATGCCACACCCGGATCGCAGGCACGCTCGACACCGCTTCCAGCGCCGTTGCCATGTCCCGGTCGCAATTGGAGCCGGGGAAAGTGATGACCGCCGCCCGGAACGCCATCAGTTGGCGCTCTCGCCAGCGGTTTCGATCGTGAAGCTTTCGATCACGGTGTTGGCGAGCAGCTTTTCGCACATCGCCCTGATCGTGTCGTGATCGGTGCCGTCGGCGAGATCGAGCTCGATCAGCCGGCCGATCCGGACATCGCCCACGCCTTCGAAGCCCATCCCTTCGAGCGCATGGTGCACCGCGCGGCCCTGAGGGTCGAGCACGCCGGGCTTCAATCGGACAAGGACGCGCACTTGCATCGCGGGAGGCTCCTGTTCGGGGGGCTGTGTTGGGGGCCGCTATAGCGTTCCGGCGGGCGGGTGCAATCGCGCTGATGCGCATTCTTCACCGCTGTCTGGTGCACCGAGAAGGGCCGCCTTTTTCGCGGGCTTGTCATAATCGGGTCGCAAGCGCCGCGCGATTGTAACCTTGTTGCAACAACCGCCACAAGAACGCCGCAGAAGCGCCGCTTTCGCGCAACCTTTGAAGCCAGCCTCCTCGCGCGAATCGCCCAAAAATGTAACGGCGCGGCCCACCCACTCTCCATCCGCCACAATCAGGGGGTTGTCCGATGTCCAATCGTTTTTCCGCCATTCGTGCCGTCTGGGCCGGTTCTACCGTGCTCGCCGCCGCCGCCTTCGGGCTTGCCACACCCGCCGCCGCGCAGGATACCGAGGCTGCCGCCGAAGCGCCCGAGGGCCAGCTGGCGACCATCATCGTCACCGCCAACCGGCGCGAGGAGAACCTGCAGGATGTTGCCGTCTCGGCCGACATTCTGGATGCCGAGCGGGTCAGTGCGATCTTCAGCGGCGCGGGCGACATCACCGCGCTGGCAGGCACCGCGCCGGGCCTTAACGTCGAAAGCTCGAACGGCCGCGTCGCCCCGCGCTTCTACATCCGCGGCCTCGGCAACACCGATTTCGACCTCGCCGCCTCGCAGCCGGTCTCGGTGCTGCTCGACGACGTGGTGCTCGAGAACGTGACGCTCAAGAGCTTCCCGATCTTCGATGTCGAGCGTGTCGAAGTGCTGCGCGGGCCGCAGGGTACGCTGTTCGGGCGCAACACGCCGGCGGGGATCGTGAAGGTGGATTCGGTCAAGCCGAGCCACGACACCTCCATCGCGACCTCGCTATCCTTCGCCAGCCTCGATACGGTGGCGCTCAACGGAGCGGTCGGCGGGTCGATCGTCGAAGACGTGCTGGCCTTCCGGGTCGCCGCGCAGCTCCAGCGCCGCAGCGACTGGATCAGCAACGGCTACACCGAAGAGGACAACGTGCTCGGCGGCTATGTGGACTTTGCCACCCGCGCGCAGCTGCTGTTTACCCCCACCGAGCGGGCGAGCATCCTTGCAGCGGTCAATTTCCGCGACCTTTCGGGCTCCTCGACCTTCTTCCGCGCCAACGTGCTGGGGCCGAGCGATCTGCGCCCCAACAACACCAACAAGCTCAACGAAAACTACGACCGCGACACCGTTTTCTATGACGCGGGCGGCGGCAACAAGGCGAACTACCAGCAGTTCGGCGCGACGCTGACCGCGTCCTACGAATTCGACGGCGCGACCCTCACCTCGATTACCAGCCACTGGACCAGCGAAGGCTCCAGCCGCGGCGATATCGACGGCGGGTTCGTGGAGCGTGACGCGGATGGCGATGTCATTCGCACGGGGCCCGGTCTGATCCTGTTCGAAGCCGACACGCAGGATTCGCTCGATCTCGAGCAAACCACGCAGGAAGTGCGCCTCGCCTCCAACGGCAGCGGGCCCTTGAGCTGGCAGGTCGGTGGCTTCTATTTCGAAAGCGATTTCGACGTCACCACGGTCGGCTTCAGCTTCCCGCCGCCGGTCACCGTCAACCACACCAACGAGGCCTGGGCGCTGTTCGGCCAGGTCGGCTACCAGCTGACCGAGAGCCTGCGCGTCACCGGGGGCCTGCGCTATACCGAGGATGACAAGGCCTTCTTCGTCCGCTCGGGCGCGGCGCCGCAGCCGGTCAGCGTAGGTGATGAGCAGTTCGATTGGGACATCAGCGTCTTCGCCGATGTGTCGGACGATGCCAGCGTCTATGCCAAGGTCGCCAATTCGTTCCGCGGGCCGACGATTCAGGGCCGCGACGTGGCCTTCTTCAGCCCGCCCTCGGTCGCCCAGTCGGAGAACATCACCTCCTACGAAGTCGGCTTCAAGAGCGAGCTGGCCGATCGCCGCGTGCGTTTGAACGGGGCGGCCTATTACTACACCGTCGAAGACCCGCAGTTCACCGCCGTCGGCGGCGCGGGCAACCTCGTGCAGCTGATCAACGCCAACAAGGGTGAGGGCTGGGGCGTCGAATTCGACGGCGCGTTTCAGATCAGCCCCGAATTTCTGGTGACGCTGGGCGTGGCCTACAACAACACCGAGATCATCGACGAGACCCTCGCGGTCGGCATCTGCGCGCAGTGCACCGTGACCGATCCGACCCGTCTGGTGGGCGGCAACCGCCGCGCCTTCATCGACGGCAACCCCTTCCCCAACGCGCCCGAATGGAGCGGCGATTTCACCGCCCGCTACGGCATCCCGGTGGGCAATTCGGGCGAGTTCTTCATCTTCACCGACTGGACCTACCTCGGCGAAACCAACTTCCTGCTCTACGAAAGCGAGGAATTCAACGCCGGCAGCCGGATCGAGGGTGGCCTCAAGATCGGCTATGCGGGGGATGACGGCCAGTGGGAAGTCGCCGCCTTCGCGCGCAACATCACCGACGAGGACAACGTGCTCGGCGTGATCGACTTCAACAACAACACCGCATTCGTGAACGATCCGCGCATCATCGGCGCGATGATCAGCGTCAAGTACTGAGGGTATGCGCCCCCTCGCAGGGCGCGCCGCAAAGGGGAAAGCCGGCAGGGGGCGACCTGCCGGCTTTTTCTTTGCCTGTTACTCGGCCGTCGCGGCCGCCTCGGGAACCACGGTGAAGGCCACCGCGCCATCGGGATCGAGGTATTTGCGCGCGGTCTGGTGGATGTCCTCCGGCGTGATGGCGCGCATCACATCGGGCACCGCCACAAAGCGATCCAGCCGATCCGGCTCGCTCTGCGCGCGCGAGGCAAGCCCGATCCAGCCGTTCAGGTCTTTCAGAACATTGCTGTATTCCTCGAGATAGGGCTTGCGCGCCCGCTCGATCACGTCGGCATCCAGCGGGCCCTTGCGCAGATCGGCGATCAGGCCCTGCAGCGCGGCGCGGCTCGGTTCGATCTGATCGACCGCGACCGAGGCGGCGATGATGAACTGGCCGTAGCCGGGGTAGTAGTGGCTCGGCTGCGACCCGGCCGAGGGGGAATAGGCCTGCCCCAGCTCTTCGCGCAGGCGGTCGGTCAGTTCCAGCCGGACGATGCGCGACAACAGGTCGAGCCGCAGCGTCTCTTCGAGGTCGCTGTCGTCGGTGGTCGGCCAATACCATTGCAGAAGGGCCTGATCGGCCTCGCCCTTGTGGGTCAGTACCCGTTCGCCGCGCGTGGCGGTGAAGCTGCGATCGCGGTTGTCGGTGCGTGGGTTGAAGGCCGCCTCGCGCTGCGGCAGCGCGCCGAGCGTTGCGGCGACAGCGGCGATGGCCGCGTCTTCATCGAGATCGCCCGCAAGCGCAATCTCGATCGCGCCCGAGGCCAGGCGGTCGCCGATCGCCTTGCGCAGAGCCTCGTAGTCCAGCGCGAAAAAGGCCTCGCGCGGTTGCAGGCTGAAGCGCGGGTCATTGTCCGACAGGATTGCTCCGCTGGCCGAGGCCAAGGCGCGATCCGGGGTGGAATCGAGTGTGTTGAAGAAATTGTCGATGTTCTTGCGGAACCGCTCGACCCCCTCGGGCCGGTAGCCCGGATCGGTCAGCGTTGCGGCCAGCACCTGCATTTGCAGCAGCAGATCGCGCGGGGTGGTGACGGCCGAGGCGGTGAAGGCATCGGCGCTGCTGTTGAGGTTGAAGCTGACGCTGCGCCCGGCCAGCACGCTGGCGATCTCATCCTGGCTGTGCTTGCCGAGCCCGCCCGAAGGCAGCGTGCTCGCCAGATAGGCGCGCAGCGGCGCATCACGGGTGTTCATCAGATCCCCGCCATCGAGCGCGAAGCTCACCGCGATCCGCTCCTTGCGCACATCGGTGCGCTTGAGGTTCAGCCGCACGCCATTGTCGAACACGATGCGGCGGATGCCGAGGCGTTCTTCGACCGTGTCGCTCACCACCGTGCCCGGCGTGCCGAAATCGGTATAGGCGAAGGCGAGCGGGCCATTGTCGACCGGCGCAGTGATGGCGAGCGCCATGCCTGCGCCAAAGGCGCTGCGCAGCGCCACCTCGCCGCCTTCGGGCGCGGTGCGGCCGGTGAAGCGGATCAGCGGCTCTTCCAGCGGTGCGGCATCCGCGCGCACCGCCTCCCACAGCGCCTGCGGGGTCATTTCGGGGGCGAGGCGTTCGAACTCGGCCAGCTGCCATTGGGGGGTGACGGGCACCCGCTCGTCCCCCGCCAGCGCCAGCGCGGCATTCACGAACACATTGTTGCCGCGCGTATCGGCCGAGGCGACCGCATTCTCCAGTGCGGTGCGCAGATTGGCGAGCTGTTCGTCGACCTCGGCCTGGGTGAAGCCGAAGGTCAACGCCTGATTGACCTCGCGCACGGCGGCGAGCACGCCCTTGTTCCACTCGCCATCGGCGCTGCTGATGCTGAGGCTGGTGATCCGCGCATCCTCGAAGATGTCGCCGGTGCCGAAGCTCGCGCCCCGGAACGGTGCATCGGCTCCGCGCGCCAGCCGGGCGAGGCGGCGGTTGATGATCGCATAGCCGAGGCTGCGCAGCGCATCGGCGCGGCGGTTGGCGATGGTGTCGGGATCGTCACGCCACGGCGCGAGGCGGCTGATGGTAACGGTTTCGGGCAGGGCGGGATCGATGTGGATGTCGGTCAGCCCCTTGGCGCTGGTGTCGATCGGGCCGGCCTCGGGCTCGGCCGGGGCAGGGGCGGGGGCCCAGCTGGCGAACCGTTCGCGGATCGCGGCCTCGACCACATCGACCGGGAAGTCGCCGACCACCACCAGCACGGTGTTGGCCGGGCGATAGGTGCGTTCATAGAGCGCGCGAAGCTGCGCGGCGGTGGCGTTCTCCAGCACCTCGGCAGTGCCGATCGGCAGGCGTTCGGTATAGCGCGCGCCGGGGGCGATGAAGGCGGCGTTATCCTCGTAATTGCGAAGCTGAAAGCCCGCCCGGTCGCGCCGCTCGGCGAGGATCACCCCGCGCTCGCGCGCCACGGCGTCCTGCGAGATGGTCAGCTCGCTCGCCGTCTCGCGCATCAGCATCAGCGCGGTGCCGAGCAGCGCCTCATCGTTGCGCGGCAGGTTGAGCATATAGGTGATCGCATCGAAGCCGGTCGAGGCATTGGTGTCCGCGCCGAAGGCCAGCCCCTCGCGTTCTAGCAGCTTGATCATCTCGCCTTCGGGAATGCCCTTCGAACCGTTGAAGGCCATGTGTTCGAGATAGTGCGAAAGCCCGCGTTCGCTGTCGGTCTCCTCCAGCGCGCCCGAATCGATCCGCATCCGCACCATCGCGGTGCCCGCAGGGGTCGCGTTCTGGCGAATGACGTAGCGCATCCCGTTGGGAAGCTGGCCGAAGGTGTAGCCGGGATCGACCGGCACGTCGCTGGTCTCGAAGGCCCAGACCGGGGCAGGAGCCTCGCTGGTGGCTTCGGCCGCAGGCGCATCCTGCGCGGCCAGAGCGGTGGTGAAGGCAAGCGGCGACAGGGCCAGCATCAGGCTGGCGGCAAGGGGAAAATTCCGCATGGATTTCAGACGTCTCTCTCGGGCCATTGGCGTGGCTTGAGAGACTAGCGGCTGAAACCGGGCTGTCAGCCTATTTCTTGCCCGGCCTACTTCTTGATCGGCGGGGGCCCGCGCAGGCGCGAGCGGGCGTGAGAGAGGTCGAACACCTCGCCCGGGCCATTGTCTTCCCCGTTCAGCAGGCCAAGGCGGCGCGCGACTTCGCGATAGGCCTCCTCCTCGCCGCCGAGGTCGCGGCGGAAGCGGTCCTTGTCGAGCTTTTCGCCGGTCGCCATGTCCCACAACCGGCAGCCATCAGGGCTGATCTCGTCGGCGAGAATCACGCGGGCATAATCGCCATCGTAAAGCCGCCCGAATTCGAGCTTGAAGTCCACCAGCCGGATGTCGATCGCGGCGAACATCCCGCACAGGAAATCATTGATGCGGATCGCCATCGAGGAGATGTCGTGCATCTCTTCATGGCTGCACCAGTTGAAGCAGGCGATGTGCTCTTCGGCGACCAGCGGATCGCCCAGCGCATCATCCTTGTAGTAATATTCGATCAGCGTGTGCGGCAGCGGCTCGCCTTCCTCGATCCCGAGGCGCTTGCTGATCGAGCCTGCGGCGACATTGCGCACCACCACTTCGAGCGGGATGATCTCGACCTGGCGGATCAGCTGCTCGCGCATATTGAGGCGGCGGATGAAGTGGGTGGGGATGCCGATATGGGCAAGGCGGGTGAAGACGTGTTCGCTGATGCGATTGTTGATCACGCCCTTGCCGTTGATCGTGCCCTTCTTCTCCGCGTTGAAGGCGGTGGCATCATCCTTGAAATACTGGATCAGCGTGCCGGGTTCGGGCCCCTCGTAGAGGATCTTGGCCTTGCCTTCGTAGAGCTTGGTGCGGCGGGACATTGGCACTTTCCCTTTGGGCGCTCGGCCCCTTTTCAGCGAATGGTGCCCGAGGGCGGATTTGAACCACCGACACGCGGATTTTCAATCCGCTGCTCTACCCCTGAGCTACTCGGGCATTCGCTGCGAGCGACGGGCGCTGTGGCCCGGCGAGCAAATGAGAGCGGCCCTATGGCGAAGGCGTGACGGGTTGGCAAGGGGCTTTTATGGCCGTGCCGACGGATTATTGTGCGCGGGGTCAATCCTGCTCGCGCCAGCTTTCCTGCGCGATCTCCTCCGGATCGGCGGGCGGGCCGGGGACGGCGTAGGAATCGGAGAACCAGCGCGCCAGATCGCGGTCGCGGCAGCGCTCGGAACAGAAGGGGTGGTGATCGGGATGCCGCGGCTTGCGGCAGATCGGGCAGGGCTTGTTGGTCATGCCGCCACGATCTGGGCACTGGGCGCTTCGAGCGCAAGGCCGGGATCAGGTTCGACCCTCAGGCTGCGCCCCGTCCGCCGGGCGAGTTCGTCCAGCCATTGCGGTTTCAGCTTGGCCTTAAGCGCGGGGTGGACGCGCAGTTCCAGCACCGGGCCATGCCCTTCGGCCTGCTCGGCAACACGCAGAGCGAGGCGCGCGCACATCCCGACCCGCGACGTGGCGAATCGGTGCAGGAGCGAAGGGCCTTCCAGCCGCGCGATCAGCTGGACGAAGCCGAAGCCGTTCATCGCCGTGCGTTCATGCGGCCATCCGTCAAGCGCCGCGCCCAGCGCATCGTCGACCGCGCGGCGATCCTCCTTGGTCTGCAGCGTCGGAAAGTCGATGCCGATATTGCCACCAAGGCCGAACCACGACAGCGCGCGGGCGATCGCGGGCACCGCCGCCAGCGCAACCTCGCGCGGGGTGCCGACCCCGTCGATGTCGATGACGGTCATGGCGGGGGTGACGCTGACGTGGATTTCGCCGCCGGGAAGGTCGAGGCTGGCCGACGAGGCGGCGTGCCACACCTCATCCCACAAACCTGCGGGGAAGCGGCGAACGATGCGGCCCTCGGGCCAGCCCGAAGAGTGGGAGGGTGCGTCGGCTGCCGCCACCCGCGCCTGCGACCGCTTGAACCGCCCGCGCTCGGCCATCGCGGCGCGCGTGATCACGAGATCGAGGCTCTGGCCTTCGGTGACGCTCGGCGGGAGATGATCGACCAGCGCCTCGCGCCCGTCATCCAGCAGCGCGACCCCGCGGCGGGAGCCCTTGAGCTTCGCGGTGAGCCGCCCCGTCACCCGTGCGCCAGCGGTCAGCTCGCCCGGCCATTGCAGCCGCGCCGCCAGCACACGCTCGCCCTCGACCAACAGGGCGCGGGTCTCCCCGATTCCCTCTTCGATCAGCCACTCAGGCAATCGCAAACCTTGCCGCTTTCAGCAGGGCGCGCGTTTCGTAGAGTGGCAGTCCCATCACGCCCGAATGGCTGCCCCGGATCCACTGGATCAGGCCCTCCGCCGCGCCCTGAATGGCATAGCCGCCCGCCTTGCCGCGCCAGTCGCCGCCGGCGAGGTAATCGGCGATGTCCTCGGACGAGAGCCGCTTGAAGCAGACCACGGTTTCGCTCAGCCGCTCGCGCAAAGTCCCATCGGGCGCGCGCAGCACCACACTGGTGAGCACCTGATGGCGCCGCCCGCTCATCAGATCCAGACAGGCGCGCGCTTCGTCCTCGGTTTCGGTCTTGGGGAGGATGCGCCGCCCCACGGCGACCACGGTATCGCCCGCCAGCACAAAGCCGGGCGCGTCAACCGCCAGCGCCTTTTCGCGGCCCATGCGGGAGGCATAGGCGCGGGGCAACTCGCCCTTCAGCGGCGTCTCGTCGATATCGGCAGGGGTGACCGCATCAGGCGCAAGGCCCAGCCGCGCGAGCAATTCGCGCCGCCGGGGCGAGGCAGACGCCAGTGTCAGATGAAGCGCGCCCATGTGGGCCGCCAGCGATTATTGCGGGCCGGGGCCGCCGCGACCCGGCATGAAGCGGTAGGTGATACGCGCCTTGGTGAGGTCGTAGGGCGTCAGCTCGCACAGCACTTCGTCGCCAACCAGCACGCGGATGCGGTTCTTGCGCATCTTGCCTGCCGTGTGGCCGAGCACTTCATGGCCGTTTTCAAGCTCCACCCGGAACATCGCATTGGGCAGCAACTCAACCACGCGCCCGCGCATTTCGAGGAGTTCTTCCTTGGCCATGTAATTCCTTCATGTGTTGCGCGAACGCACAATACGTCCGTCGATGCGGGGCTGCGCTTTAGCGATGCGGGAACCAAAAGGGAAGGCTCGTGCGTTAGGGAGCTGGAAAGCCGGGCGTCCGGGCAGTTTTCTGCCGGGGCGCCCTTTGACTTGCTAGCACGCGTCCGGGTCACGGCGCAGGGCCTAACACACCGGCCAGACGGCGGCGACGACAAGCCGCACGGCCACATAACATACTGTAAAAAAAGGGACTCGATGAACCTCTCCCCGCTCTCCCGCGCTGCCTTGCGCGCCGGCACCTGTGCTCTGGCCGTATCGCTGTTTCCGGCGTCCGCCATGTCGGCGCCCGCTCCCGCCGCCGCGGCGGCAGCCCAGCCGCAGCCCGAGCCTGCCAGCCAGCCCCAAGAGGAAGAGCCCGAAACCGCCAGCGATGTCGTTCCGGATGCGAGCCAGGAGATCATCGTGCGCTCTGGCCGCCTGCGCGGGCAGCTGTTCGTGGAGCAGGCCCCGCTGCTGCAACTCGATGAAGAGGCGATCGCGGCCGAGGGCGTGACCTCGATCACCGATCTCATTGCGCAGATCAGCGCGCGCACCGGATCGGCGCGCGGGCGCGGGGGCGGCGATCGGCCCGTGATCCTCGTCAACGGCATCCGCATCGGGTCTTTCCGCGAATTCGCCAACTATCCGCCCGAAGCGCTCGCGCGGGTCGAGGTGTTCCCGGAGGAAGTCGCTCAGCGCTTCGGCTTTCCGCCCGATCGCCGCGTGATCAACCTGATCCTCAAGGACAATTATTCGAACCGGCAGCTCGATTTCGAGCTCGAGGCTCCCTCGCGTGGGGGCTATGTCCGCAATGAACAACGGCTCGGAACGCTCAGGATCGCCGATGGCGGGCGGATCAACGCCAGCGTGCAGGTCGAAGACACGACCCTGCTGACCGAGGCTGAACGCAACATTCGCCAGACCGAAGGCTCGCAGTCCGAGGTTGCCGGAGATCCCGACCAGGCCGATTACCGCAGCCTGCTGGCCGACACCTTCGGGCTCGATGCCAATGTCTCCTGGGCCAAGGCGATCATCGACAGCGGCACCTCGCTCAGCGCCAACCTCAACTATGCCCGCAATGAGAGCCGCAGTCTCGACGGGCTCAACACGGTCACGCTGACGGGGCCGGATGGCGACAGCGCGTTTCGCACCTTCGGGGCGGACACCCCGCTCGCCCGGCGCACGTCGAGCGACACCTTCTCGGCTGCCGGGTCGATCAACCAGCCGATCAATGCCTTCCGGCTGACCACCACCTTCGACGGCTCGTACAGCGAATCCACCACCGAGATCGACCGTCGCCTGCGGTCCGAGCAGTTGCAGGTGTTCCGCGATGCCGCCGCGGCGGGCACGCTGGCGATCACCGGCCCGCTGCCGGCCGACACCGACAACGGCTTCGATCTGGCGCGCAGCAAGATCATCAGCACCGAAACGCAGACCACGCTGGAAGGGCCGCTTGCACTGCTGCCCGCAGGCGAAGTTTTGGCGACCTTCGATCTCGGCTTCGACTGGAAGCGGATCGAGAGCAACGACACGCGCTCGCAGACGGGATCCGAACTCACCCGCCGCCGCATTTCGAGCGGCGCAAACGTGGTGGTGCCGCTCACCAGTAGGCGCGACGAATTCCTCGATGCGCTGGGCGACTTTACGCTGAACCTTCAGGCCGGGTTCGAAAATCTCAGCGATTTCGGGACACTGGGAGACTGGAACGCAGGCGTTACCTGGCGGCCGACCGACGGGCTCGATCTGTCGGCGACCTATATCTGGCGCGAATCGGCCCCTTCGATCTCGGCGCTCGGCAATCCGCAGATCGACAATCTCAACGTTCCGGTGTTCGATTTCGTGCGCGGAGAGACGGTGCTGGCGACGGTTCGCACCGGCGGCAATCCCGATCTTCCGGCAGAGACCCAGCGCGACTGGAAGTTCTCGGCCAACTGGGAACTGCCGTTCTGGGAAAACTCGCGCCTTGCGGTCGATTACATTCGCAACCGTTCGGACAATGTGGTGAGCGGCTTTCCCCAGATCACGTCCGAAATCGAAGCGGCCTTTCCGGGCCGGGTGACCCGCGCCGCGCCTGACAATCCGGGCGAGATCGGGCGGCTGATCGCGGTCGATCGGCGCTCGGTCAGCTTTGCGCGGACCAAGGCGGACCGGCTCCAGTTCACGCTCTCGACCAATGGCAGCATCGGTGCGCCGGCCGGGGGCGAGGGCGGCCCCGGTGGCGGCGGTCGCGGGCGCTTTGGTGGCGGCGGCGGTGGCGGCGGGG
>FWWL01000982.1_pt1 | contig 71971 bp, 64 predicted proteins | sample 2228331 | NCBI WGS metagenome assembly FWWL01 (sample SAMEA103939775, study PRJEB20133) | metagenome
ATTAACTCGTAAACCGATTAAACGTGATTTTAGTCCTGCAAAATCAAGGGATATCAAAAATCATGAATTTACCTTTTCACTTAACGTTTTGAAAAATCGTAGTAAAATCGTATAAAATCGATGCAAAATTGAAGTCAAATGATTTGTTGTAAATTACTAAAGCACCCTCCAAGATTAATGAAAAGGACTTAATCTGTCATACTGGTTCTCTAGGAATTTTTATTCGTAAACTCTATAAATTTCATATGTGGAAACAATTGTTTCATTTCGTCATTATCATAACGGTTATCTATATATTCTTCAAGATAGCCCTTTGAAGGTACACCGTGAAGACGTTCATTCCACCTATTTACTGCTATGCCGGAAAACACAAGATTAGCTACCATAAATATAATTAATACCCAGGTAAATGCATAGGCCAGACTTCCTCTTATATTCTCCAATTGTCTATCTAAAATGGGGAAAATAAATTTAATAAAGATTAATCCTAACAGCCCCCAATAGATCGCATATTTTAAACTGGTTCGGCCACCTAGATTAAATGGTTGTTTGCTGTAATCCCATGTGATGGAATGAAAAGCTATTTCCTGAAATAATCTGGCAATAAACTCAAATGCGGAACCACATACGGCTGACAAGCAGAATATAGTTAATGGTGAACTGTCTTTTATTTTCTTGTATATTAGAAATATGAGAACTGCTCCAAAACCATAAATCTCACTGAAAGGCCTCCAAATCACCCCCGCACGACATTCCCAAATATCTCTATGTATATAATACTGTATCTGCTCCATATAGCATCCAAAGATGCTTCCTATGATAAAGATATAAAATACTTTGTAAAAAATAAATGTATGTAGAAAGGAATTAACCTTAGGATTACTATAAGTTACTACTTCATGATAAGGGATTTCTAATAAGTCTCCCTCCAGAATATTATCCATTTCTAAGTATCTCATGTTATCTCTTCCTCCCAATCATATCTACAGATAAACGACATCATAATCCATGAATACTATTATCAACTTAAGTGTTTGATAGCTGCATGAATCAATTCATAATAAGTGATGTTGGATTATGTTGTGTCATATGATAGAACGATTGAATTCACCAATAATATTCAAAAATATTTAAGATTAATTAGAATTAGCAAAAAATATCAGCGCTTCATAATTATTTTTACGTTTTATTAAACAAAGAACTCTTCCTAGTAAGAAGGGTTCTTTGTTTAATAAAATCATATATTCATCGTCTTTCTCTTGATCGTTATCTTTCCTTCCAATTATTCTACTTGGAAGGAATCGATAATCTCACCATCTATATTAATCGCTTGCATACTTACTCCACTATCATTAATGTCCACGATGATAAAGTGATATTCTGGTATCGGCGGGATAATTGTATTTTTCTTCGAAGTATATTCCTTATAAAGCGGTGCACCAAAGCCTCCTGTAATGATTTGAAACACTTCGTTATTATACTCATAGTTATTACCATCAATTTCTGCATTAAAACTTCGATCAATAAGCCGTCTTGAGTAATTATGCTCGTGTCCGCAGATAACAATAGAATTGCTAGCATTATCTATTACTTCCCATAGAGCGTTTCTTGATGACGGATACTTGTCCAGCGAATATCCCGCTTGTGCACCGGTAGGATATGATGGTTCATGAAACAAAAAAATATGATACTTTTTATCTTGATCAATACTAGACTTTAACCAGTCCAGCTGTTCCCCTGTGATTTTATGATTCTCTCTCGGATGATTTGAATTAAGCATGAATAATCTGGTATCTCCAACATCGAAATAATAGCTTGTCTTATTGTATCCTTCTAGAAATTCCGCATTAAATTCACTGAAAGTCTCTGAAAATGCCTTTTCTCCATTTTCACCCGCTTTCATTTCATGATTTCCGATGCCTGGATAAAAGAATAGCACCGGATAAAATTGCGTAATAATTTCTTTAAAGTAATCTAATTGTGATTTCGTTTCTTCGTAGCTTTTACTTCCTCCAATTAAGTCACCCGGCATGATTGCAAATTCAGGCTGAGGTGTGAGCAGTTTTATTTCACTTAGTATTCTTTTCACTATTTCTGAGTTAACCCCATAATCCGAACCTCTGCTGTCAGCTAATACGACAAACCTTAAGTTTTCCTTCACTGACATACTTTCCGTGTTATTAGGTTGCTGTTCTGTATCGCTTTGTATTTGTGCGCCTGTTACTGATGGTTGGATTGTTGGAGGTTGTGTGACTAATGGTGATGTATTCTCATTATCATTGTTATTCTTTGATGCGCAGCCAATCATACTCGACATTAATACTGCAGAAAGTAATAAAAAAGCTATTAATTTTTTCATATCAATTTTCTCCTGTTGTTAGCGTTGGTTTCTTAACTAATGGAATAAATATTAGTTTGTGAGATTGACCAGAAAATAAACATGAATTTAAAAAAGTAGTTAATTTATTATCAAAATATGTTGAATTATGATATCTATGGTGTTATGATATGCCTTGTGCGTTTTGCACTAAAAAGAATGTATGAAAGGACGTTAATAATAATGTCAACTCAAGTAACTCAAACTAACATCGCCAATCCTGCTCCGCTTGGTCTCTTAGGATTTGGTATGACAACCATCTTATTAAACTTACATAATGCTGGATTTATCCCTCTTTCCATTGTAATCGTAGCGATGGGATTCGCATTAGGTGGTGCGGCTCAGATCATTGCAGGAATTATGGAATTCAAGAAAAATAATACCTTCGGTGCAACCGCTTTTACCGCTTATGGTTTCTTCTGGTGGTCTTTGATCATAATCTGGATCAAACCCTTTAATGGAATTGAAGCTGCTGACTCCATGAGCATGGGCTTTTACTTAGGCCTTTGGTGTGTATTCACCTTCTTCATGTTTATTGGGACTTTGAAGCATAACCGTGCAACCCAGATCGTTTTCGGCTCACTTACAGTTTTATTCTTATTGCTTTCCTTAGCTAACTTCTCCGGTTCAGAAGCAATTCACACTTTTGCTGGATACGTCGGTATCTTCTGTGGAGCATCCGCATTTTATAATTCAATGGGTCAGATCTTGAATCAGGAATTCGGAAAGAAAGTTATGCCTTTATAATAGAAATGATGATCGAGTCGTATTACATTGTACCAATAATTTTAACACGCAAATCCTTATATAATTAGGACTGCGTGTTTTTTTTAAAAAATCTATTGACATTTCACTATCTTGCGATACAATATAGTTGACAACCATGTTATACAAGGTAGGTGAATTTATGGATAAGTCACAACTTATGAAAGGTACCCTAGAAGGCTGTATCTTAAAAATCATTGATAGATCAGAAACCTATGGCTATGAGATTGTGTCCCAATTGCAAGAACATGGCTTTACGGAAGCTAGTGAAGGCACCATGTATCCTCTATTGTTAAGGCTAGAGAAAAAAGGGCTGATCATGGCAAATTTCAAACCAAGTCCATTAGGTCCGAGCAGAAAGTACTATAGCCTAACAATGGATGGAAGGACCTATTTAAAGGAGTTTTATGATTATTGGCTTGAGGTCAGTAACTCAGTTAAAAGAATTTTTCAGGAGGCATAGTATGAATATCTTAAAAAATAATCTGCGTAAATTAGAAAAAGATAATGATATTGAAATGAGTACTATTGAAGATCATAACAAAAAAACCGTTAGAGATATTGTACGGTATTTATCATCCTCGTCATTGTCCTTATTTGAAGTGCAGGTGATTCGTAAGGACCTAATTGGAATGGCTTTGCAATCGGATATGGAACATTCTAAATTGAGGGATAAGATCGGAATGGATGAAAAAGCTTTCTGTGATGCAATTATTGAGAATGGACGCAATCATAAATGGATGGAACATTTACTGCGATTTGTGGTTTTCTTTTTTCAGGTATATGCGATTGTATATACTCTGGAATTTATATTACTCTATTCAGCTCCAGCCCAGCATGGCATTAAAGTATTCAGTATATTATGGATGTTTATCTGGTGTATCTTAGTTGTAGTAATAAGAAACTTTATCCGTAACAAATTGTCTGTAAGCACCGTACGTTATAAAACATTATTTTCAGCGATTCCAGTGATACTTGCCATCTCAAGTATCAAATGGCTGGATTCCATTTCAATCGCTGATATGTATATCCTTCAGGGTAATGGGTGGGTGATTGGCAGTGTTATCATATTAATTGCTGTATTTGTAACAATATCTGAGAACATATTTTGGAATATAATTTCTGAAAAGTATTCTTGGAAAGACAATACACCCCTGCCGAATTAAGAATACAAAAAATGCTTTAGAACTCCAGTAGAATAATTGACAATTTATGTCATGTAAAGTATGATTATTATATTCAATTGCGTTATGGATAATAAAATACTGTAAAGTGGAGGAAATTAGGGTGGATAACGTTAAAAAGGGGAGAATTGTAGTAATTGTATTGATCTCGATCATGTTGGTATTGGATCTTGTTTCGATCGTAACTACTTTTTCTGCTACTGCCGCACATGGGAAGAAGGAAATGGCAATGCTTAGTCTTAAGCAAGGAGGTTTTAGATTCCTTTTAACCGGTTTGATGTTATATTTCTTATATAAGGGGTATCGTTGGGCGAAGTGGTTAATGGTCGTATTACTATCACTAGGGGGAATCATAGGGTTATTCATAACGTTTGCTCAGTTTAATCTGATAACTCTAGTACTGGGGATCATATATATATTCTTTGTAATCATGCTTATTGGATCAAAAAATGTTAATAATTTCTTTTTGTATCAAAGAGGTCTTTACACTCCGGCACCTCTCAAACAATAGTTGGCTGTTTTCATATGGTATAAACGTAATAATAACACGCAAAACATTATTGAATATGGATTTGCGTGTTTTTTATTATTTATAAAAAACTAATAAAAATAAAAACTACTTGAAATAAATCTTCTAATCGCTATAATTTAATTATGGAGTCATAGCTCAGTTGGGATGAGCGTTCGCTTGACGTGCGAGAGGTCATGGGTTCGAGCCCCATTGACTCTATTTAAACCTTACATGCATCCTATCAAATCGCTTCCAGGATTGCAAATATCGGTAGAAATTTCTTATATCCTTACTTATCTTCTATCATCTGTAATCCTATCATAACTAATAATCCAATCAGCAGAGTGAAATATAGCATTTATACTAAACCGAAAGGTAAAATAGGTAGACAGATGATTCAGTATCCTGATTATGAAAACAGCATATTAAACTTAATTAATTCAATCCAAAAATATCATGGACTTGAATATGGTCATCGAACCTTGAAGATCGTAGATCAAATTCTTGAAAAGAAGTACCGAAACGTAGTCCTAATGGTTTTTGATGCAATGGGAAGCCGAAATCTTCAGGAGCTTTTGACGGAAGACAGCTTTTTAAGAAGACATATGTTACAAGAGATAAGCTCCGTCTTCCCTCCGACAACAACAGCAGCTACAACTACAATAGAAAGTGGACTTGCTCCAGCGGAACATACTTGGTTGGGTTGGAGCTTGCATTTCCCCGAAGTTGAAGATAATGTTAATATATTCATTAATACGAATAACGCTGGCGAGACAGTCGCTGATTATCATGTGGCTAAGCGGCATATCCCCTATAAAAGTGTTGTTGAGAAAATCAATGAGAGCTCCGGAGTCAGAGCGGAATCAGTCTCACCCTTCGGATCTTATCCTATTGAACAATTTGAGGAACTGATCCATAGTGTTGAACAGTTATGCCAAGAAGATGGACGCCATTACCTCTATACCTATTGGAATGAGCCTGATACCTCAATGCATATTAAAGGAGTCTCAAGTGATGATGCAGTGGCCTGGGTAAAACGGATTAATGCTGAAATAGAAACACTCAGTACAGGTCTGAAGGACACGGTTTTATTTATCATTGCAGATCACGGACATATCGATGGTGATAATTTATATATTGGCGATTATCCAGATATCGTTGATACTTTAAAATGGTTGCCGACAATAGAACCCAGAGCATTGGCATTTCACATCAAAGAGGGAAGGGATAAAGAATTTCATGATGCATTTCTAATGCATTTTAAGAAGGATTTTATTCTGCTATCGAAACAAGAAGTATTACAGAAGAAATTGTTTGGCTGTGGTATAACACATCCTAGATTTGAAGAATTTCTAGGTGATTATCTGGCAATAGCAGTAAGTGATGTTTCCATCTTTAATACCAGAGAAGAAGCGGATCAATTTATCGGCGTCCATGCAGGATTGACAGCTACCGAGATGATGGTGCCACTTATTGTAGTAGAATGTAAATGATTTATAGAAAATTGATTTTATAGAAAAATGTTTAATGTTCAAAGGGAGAAGGATTATGGATATTTTATTTGAAAATCGTTATACAGTGACAAGGGAACGTTTCCTGGATTGGATCAAAAATCCTATCAAGAAACGAAGGATTATGATTTTATGGACAATATTAACTTTTTTTACCGGTTATATGTTTTTAATATTGATACTTAATCAACAATTGCTTTTTGCCTCTATTTATTTAGGACTGACGGCATTTTGTGTTTATACCGGCTTTTTTAGATTTAAGCTTTTAGCAATAAAACACTACAAACTCCTCTCAACCAATCAGGGAACTGTAGAATGGGAACGAATAATTCAGTTTTCAGATTGTATTACTGTAGTAGATGGCAATACCACCACTCAGTATATGTGGAACCAAATTGACAAAGCATTAGATAGTAAAAATTACTTGGTGTTAGTAGTTAATAGTGGCGTGGGTATAAGGCTGGATAAAAAAAGTTAATCCACCGGCACCTATGAGGATTTTTTTGAATATATTAAAAACGAACATTATGGTATTTCCTTATCTACAAAATAGGAGGAAACTAGATATGGGCAATCAGCTCGATAACGAACAAATGCCATCTGATTATATTACAGAAGCTGTTCCCATCGATGATAACTTATCTAAATCAAATCTATGGCGTAAATCCATCAGCAATATCACTTGGGGATTAATACTTACTTCTTTTACCCTCAACTTTTTGCTGTTGCAATTCATACTTCCAACCCTCGGTATAATTCTGCTTTATCTTGGTTTTCACAGCCTTCGCAAGCTAAACAGATTGTTTTTCACATCGTGGGTTGTGGTAATACTACAGCTTATTTGGCAAACAGTACAGTTAGTATTTTATGCGACTCCACTCATTGTACACATTCAGAGCAATTTAGTGATTGGATCGATCTCGTTAGTATTTAAGATTATTCTTTTGCTGGTATTCCGCAGTGCACTTCGGGCTGTTTACCGGCAATTTAACGTCGTCCCTTCCCGCGATCCTCTTCTGGGGGCTGTCATCTGGATGGTTATAATAACCCTATGTTCTCTTACACCACTAGCATATTTGGGGTTAGCATTTATACCTCTGCTCATCTTATATTTCATGAATATTCGCTCACTTTCCAGAGCTGGAGATGAATTAAGACATGAGAGCTACCATTTTGCCATTGCACCGGTGAAACTTGGTAATACAGTGGTCACACTAGGATACTTGGCGTTCAGTCTTATCCTAGTTGCTATCAGCTGTATCTTCGCAAATCATATTAAATTAGAGGCCTCAGAACAAGCCACCACTAATTCCGTGACACGAACTGCTCTTATTGATTTGGGCTTTCCAGAAAATATCCTTAGCGATGTATCTGATAAAGATGTAGCCATGCTAGACGGTGCTATCCATATTGAGACCAGTAGCGATCTGTTGTCCTTTGATCCGGTTAAGATAACCACTAAGTCAGGATCAAACAGTTATATGACCAGGAATAAACCCGGGAACAATAATTTACAAGCAACTACCATATATATCGAATTCCCAGATAATCTTCTCTATGTGCTAATGTATTTAGATTGGATTGATACTAAGGCTTATTGGCAGGATGGTTTTACCATCTGGGGCGAAGAAGGCTTTGAACTATTACATGGGGTACTGTTATATGAGAAGAAGGGAGTCAATTATACCGCACCTATTCCGAGGTTGAGTTGTGAGGTTTTAACTTCGTACAGTATGTTCGGTGCAGATGAATCCCGGCAGATATCCGGTGCAGTAAGCTATCCTTTCGGCTCACAGCATCAAAAGGGTTATGTCTTTTACCGATTACAGCTTCCTAAGGAACAATGGATTGGATGTAATGGTATGAATTATATTCATTATACCCACCCTCTTCAAATCCCTTATATGAAAACCGAGGAACGTCTTTTAAATGGAACTTACTTTTCCGGTGATAAGCAGATCCATTATTCTACCTTTGAATTGGAAGCAGCTCGGAATGCTAATACTAAGCTTAATTAGGCAAAAGGAGACCAAAATATGAAAATAATTATGTATGGCGCTGAAATATGCCCTGACTGTGTAGAAGCCAAGGAAATATTTAATAATCGTTCCGATATAGAGTTGGATTATCGGAATATTACAGAAAAAACCTCAACCCTGAAGGAATTCCTATCCTACCGTGATCATGATGAAATGTTCCTATCAATCAAAGAAAATGGCAAAATCGGAATACCCTTTTTTATTCTTGAGGATGCCACTAAAACCTTTGACATCTCTGATATTATTGATATAAAACTTAATAATTCAGAGCTTGGTGTAAATTCCTGTACCATAGATGGGAAAGGTAATTGCTAATAGCATGAGCAATATTCGTTAACGAGTGCAGAGTAACGGGTTTACTGCTGTGTGTCAAATAAAGTTTAAAGAAATTTAATGTTATATATTGACATTAATGATTTACTTGGTGTAATATAGTCCCTAACATAAGAAAAGCAAAGACGGAAACGAGTAAATAATACAGATCATCCAGAGAGAAGAACCTATGGTGGAAGTTCTTTATGACGTGTATCTTTGAAAACCATTCCTGAGCTGAGGTGCTGAATGTCTAGTAAGTACTTCCGTATGCCTGCGTTAAAGGATAGGATTTGATAGAATCCGAAGTGAAAAGTTAAGGTGGAACCGTGCATTATTGAATCTATGCACCCTTAGATAAGTGACAACTATGTCATTTACCCTAGGGTGCTTTTCTTATGTTGAAAAATTTCAATTTTGAAAGGAGAATGTAAGAAATGAAAGTAATTATGAAAGATGGTTCAGTTAAGGAGTATTCCTTCAATGAAGCTGTAGGAAAGGAGGCTTTTCGGCATACCGCTTCACACCTCTTAGCACAGGCAGTAAAAAGGTTATATCCTTCTGCCAAATGCACAATCGGTCCCGCAGTTGAAGACGGATTTTACTATGATTTTGAATTTGACTTTGAGATTACTTCCGCACTATTGGAAGAAATCGAGAAGGAAATGCGAAAAATCGTGAAAGAAAGTATTCCTCTTCAAAGATACTGCCTGAGCAAGGAGGCTGCAATTGAATTAATGAAACAGAGAAATGAGGATTATAAACTGGAATTAATTCATGATCTGCCTGTTGATGCAGAGATTAGTTTCTTCCGGCAAGGAGAGTATGAAGATCTCTGCGCCGGACCACATGTATCTAATACCAGCCTGATTAAAGCTTTTAAACTGATTTCAATAGCCGGAGCTTACTGGAGAGGTAATGAAAAGAATAAGATGCTTACACGTATATACGGAACAGCATTTCCTAAGAGCAGTGGCTTAGAGGATTATCTGCAACGGATGGAAGAAGCAAAACGGAGAGACCACAGAAAACTTGGCAAGGAATTGGAGCTATTCGCCCTCGTGGACGAAGGACCCGGTTTTCCCATATTTTTGCCAAAGGGCATGATTTTAAAAAACCAGTTGATTGAATATTGGAGAAAAATCCATCAGAGAGAGGGCTATCTGGAGATATCAACACCAATTATGCTTAATAAAACATTATGGGAAACATCCGGGCATTGGGATCATTTTCGTGAAAACATGTATTCATCAATCATTGATGATACAGAATTTGCAATTAAGCCCATGAATTGTCCGGGTGGAATGTTGGTATATAAGATGCAGCCCCACTCCTACCGCGATTTTCCTATTCGCTTGGGTGAACTCGGCTTGGTTCATCGGCACGAAAAGTCAGGGGCATTACATGGATTATTGCGTGTACGAAGTTTTACACAGGATGATGCCCATATCTTTATGACTCAGGAGCAGATTACAGATGAGTTAAAAGGTGTGATAAGATTAATAGATGAAGTCTACAGCAAATTCGGATTTCATTATCATGTAGAATTATCAACTCGTCCAGAGAATAGTATCGGAAGTGACGAAGACTGGATTCTGGCAACAGATGGTCTTAAAAATGCATTGGATGATCTTCAGATGTCCTATGTCATTAACGAAGGAGATGGTGCATTCTATGGTCCTAAAATTGATTTCCATTTAGAAGATTCTATCGGCAGAACATGGCAATGCGGAACAATCCAACTAGATTTTCAGTTACCAATAAGATTTGATGCAAGCTATATTGGGGCAGATGGTGAAAAACACAGACCTATCATGTTGCACCGAGTTGCATTTGGTTCTATTGAACGATTCATTGGAATTCTGATTGAACATTATGAAGGTAAATTCCCTTTGTGGCTATCTCCCGTACAGGTCAAGATACTACCAATCTCGGACAGATTCACTGATTATGCGTTATCCGTAATGTCAGAATTGAAGCAGGCCGGTATCCGTTGTGTAACGGATAAAAGAGATGAAAAAATAGGATATAAAATTAGAGAAGCCCAGCTTGACAAGGTACCTTATATGGTAATCGTGGGACAAAAAGAATTGGATATGAATCAGTTGTCCATACGCAAGCGGGATGAGGGTGATAAAGGAGTCCTAGGCGTTAAAGAATTCGAACAATTGATTCTAGCTGAAATAAATTCTCTTGGCTAAAAGTTCCATTATTTATTTACAAATATAGATAGAGAGTAGTATGCTAGAAATAATAATCAATTAGATAATTGCGAAACTGTACTCTTTATGAATTTTCCATACAATTGATACAAATTCCTTCGCTCCATGCTGATTCCGCGCAAATTTCGCTCAGGAACTGTATCAATTGTGTGGAAAATTGCCATAGTTTTTGAGTATTGCAATTATCTAATAATAATCCATTCATAAGGGGGCATTATTTTGAAACGTACTACTCTCCTGCTATTGATAGGCTTTCTTTGGATCGCTGGTTGTGGCAAGATCGATAAAACGGAACAGCAAATAACAGAGTCAGCAATTCCGGAAGTTAACATCGAATTAGATGACGATATTAGTCCTGTTATAACGGAGTCTGTTGAGACAGAGGAAGACCTCCCCACCCCTCCTCCTGCGGTTGCAGTAGAAACTGATGGCAGTCTTCATTTCAACCTGTCCTCGACTTCTTCCGTACGAATCAGAAGTACCCCTGACAGTGATGGCGTTGTCGTAACAGATACCGTATTTATTAAAGATATCACACGTAGGATGTCAACCTTCATTCCCCATAGCGAAACGGATAATTATGTGCCGGAATATGATTATATCCTAACCTTCTATGATGCTGCCGGTTCAGAATTAATAACGATTCAGGTCTATGAGAATTTTGTTATATCCTGTCTCGGAGAACTCTATTATGATAATACGGAACAATTATACATAACGAAAATACGACAAACCTATCTCGTCGAAGTCAAAAAGACATGTTCCATCGATACTACTTCCTTCATAGTCAATGGTAAAGGGTTCAATCTTCAGGAGGAGATCGATCCTAGCATTAATGCAATTACACAATATACCTGGTGTGGGGATGAGGAATACCCGGAACCTACCCTTATTCTAGAATGTCATATCAATCCCAATGTCGGCTATTGTGCTGTTTTTGATGTTGAAAAGATGAAATTTGTCTTTGGTAATTATGGTACGTCATTTACTTATCATAACTATTCCGCTTCCTCACTGGTATATGCATTTCAGGATAGTGTCTATAACTACTGGGGCGATATTCTGTATCAGAATCATAATTCTGATTATTCTATTTATAGCTTGGAGTATTCCCCAAGTACTGATGGAGTAATTGTTACCCTTTCGCATAAACAGGATGAGAAACTAATCCAGGTTACCTGCTTAAATTATCATAAAACTTATAGTTATTTCATTGAATATAGTATAGAAAATGGTATCACCCCATTAAAACTATCAGAATTTTCTGCTGACCTTACGCATGATGGGATAGATGAAAAACTCATCCTTTCAAAAACTGATGCCGGGGGAGATTATGCATATTTGCAGATAGCTGATACAGCGGGAAATACCCTATGGTCGGAAGAAGCCCATACCTCCCATGCAGGTTGGAACTCAGTTTTTCTATGCAGCAGGGATGACAAAGATTATATCCTTATATTCAATCCATATCAATGTACAGGTTATGCAACCTTTATGTACGTGTTATACTACATAACTGGTCCTAATACGATCCATATCGTTGATAGCGGTAACTATTCCTTCAGTGATACAGCAGAGGAAGGGACGCAAGGAGCTTTCATCGAAGAAACTTTCCGTCCTTTTGCAGACAAAGTATACAGCTATCTTCAAGACTCTTTTGTCCTGATGAGTACGGAAGCTGGTACTCTTATATATAGTACAGCTGAAAATCATTTGTCAGTTGCAGATCAATATGAGACGGAAAAGTGGATCTCAGAAATAAAGAATAATTTATGTTCCCTCCTCCGTCCAGATTAGTTCCTCCCTAATGATATATAAATGTTTCATATAATCTGAAGCACAGATTTTAAACTAACAGCTATTCTGGGCATATCGCTTTCTCAATTATAAGAAAGCCTGAACAAGAAGAAACTCTGGTAGAAATATTAGGATTATTATGGTAAAATAAAATTTACATGTTAATAGTGAAATGGAGAACCTTATGAGCAGTAATAAATCCGCGATTATTGGTGGCGCAGATGGACCTACAATTATTCTTTTAAACGATAATAATATCTTCGTCATAGTTGCGATCCTATTCGTAGTCTTAGTAGCTGTTTTATTTTTAATATATCGACGAAAAAAGTGAGCTTCTCAAAGAGTATCTGTTACTGTTCCTATTATTTCCGTTATTAAATAATCAACGTGAGAAGGAAGCATTATGCTAAGATTTTATTTTGTCATCATACCAGCGATTGTATTTAATTTATATTACATCCCGCTCATGTGGTATTGTGCGAGACATCCGGAGAAATATTCAGAAGAAGACTGTTACATAGTAGCACGTGGCTTGGTCAATCTGATCATAAGACGAGGCCGCATTAGTACGGTCACCATGGGCAAGGAACACCTCCCTGAAGTAGGTGGTTACATCATGTATGCGAATCATCAGGGCAAATATGATGTGCTTGGAATAGTAGCCTCCCATGACAAACCCAGTGCAATTGTTATCGATAAAACAACAACCAAAAAGATTATGCCTAGACTTTATACGAATTTGGTTAAGGGTAAGCAGCTGGATAAGAATGATCCCAGACAACAGGTAAATATCATTCATGAAGTATCCGAGGAAATACTGCAAGGTCGCAGATATCTTATATTTCCCGAAGGTGGATATGCTGACAATAAAAATAATCTTCAGGAATTTCATAATGGATCCTTTAAGATACCTTTGAAGACCAAATGCCCAATTGTTCCGGTAGTATTATATGATTCCTATAAACCCTTCGGAGAGAATTCCCTTAAAAAGGTAAGTACTCAGGTTCATTATCTGGAGCCGATCTACTATGAGCAATTTGCAGGCATGTCAACCAAGGAACTATGTACTATGGTGTATTCAAAGATTAATGAGAAATTAATCGATATTGAACATGATATGATTCATAATACATCTCGAAAGGCTGTGTAATCTCAGCCTTTCTTTTGCTTAATGAAGCAAAATAAACTCAGTTTTGAGAAACCTAAGCATTAATAGGATTTATCGTTACAATTAGCTGTCAAATATGATATAATAAGGAATATCTTATAATCAAAATTCCATACAACAAAAGGACACATGATAATAACATTTTAATCACAGGGGAGATTACACGTATGAAGAAGAGGATTAATTATGTCGCACTAATAACAATTGCACTTTTAATCATTGTATCGGTAGCCGGAGTTCTATCACTGAACTTTACGAAAAGTTATGAAATAACGAATCAGTACGGGGAAATCGTAACAATGTATGGGTATGGCATTTATGCCAACGACACTTATTTTAAGGCACCTATCTCTATTGGTACTGATTTTTGTATCCTATTGGTCCTCGTTCCACTTTTTATCTGGACGCTTATCAAAGATTATAAAGAGCAGACCAACAAGACTCGAATTAAATTGATGACTGTTTATGCTGTCTCCTTATATTATTCGACCAGCATCTCCTTCGGAAATTCCTACAATCAATTCCATTTGCTATACATAGCATTATTCTCCTGTTCTTTATTTGGATTATTTGCATTGGTTCGTAAAATCAATTTAGACAGGACAGAGTATAAACCCTCCAAAGGCATTACAGTATTTTTGGTTATGTCCGGAATTGCATTGATTATCGCCTGGATGCCTGACATTATTCCATCAGTGATTACCGGTAAGCCTTTGGCTCTCCTCGAAATATATACTACAGAGATAACTTATGTACTGGATATAGGTATTATTGGACCTTTATGTTTAATCACTTTATATCTTCTCAAGAAAAAAGACAAACTCGGAACCCTCATTCTTGCGGCAATCCTAAAATTATGTATTATCGTAGGTATTATGATGATTCCTCAAACCGTATGCCAGCTGTTATCCGGATTTGAGATGCCTTTACCTGTTTTACTAGGTAAGTCAGGTTCTTTTGTATTATTGGGTGCATTTGCAATCTTTTTTAATAATAAACTTAATAAGTCAATAACTTAGTTGTGATTAAAATGTCAGTGGGAATTGAATGGATACATACAATCATTGAACGTAGAATTATGCTTAACAAGAATTGATACAATTACTGCGGATTCAATAGAATCCGCAGTTTTATTATATTATTTGAGATAATAATTAAACTTGTTACTGTTAACATTTCCCTAAGTCTATTCCCGTCTCCCCTCGGAACAGATGGAGATTTATATTCTATGATTTTATTCCATTATTTACGAATTATTTATTAATAAATTATATATGAAAGGCTTGACAAAAGCACCCTTCATAATATATTATATCTCTTGTACCACTAATTCCGAAACAACAAAATATGCGCGAGTGGCTCAGTGGTGGAGTAACGCCTTGCCAAGGCGTGGGTCGCGAGTTCGAATCTCGTCTCGCGCTTAATAAAAAAGTAGATCATCGTAAGATGATCTACTTTTTTATTATTCTGTGTCTAGATCAGATTCCAACACAACCAAACTGAGACTTAGGAAGAACAAGAATGGAGGCCCACACGCCGAGATTCTTGTTCTTCCCGTGGCTTTGCGAAGTGCACTTTATGGAGCAAAGACACTGCGTGGAGTCGCGAGTTCGAATGTCTCCGCTTCGCTCCGGTCCGCGCAAAACCGAGGTCCACCGGACCTCGTGCGCCATCTTGCGCTTAACTTTGTTCGGATTATGAACGAGTTTAAATTGAGAAAGAAAGGTAAACGAAAACAGCCTTAACTCCTTATCATGGGATATCGTATAACACTCAATAAGTAAAGACAATCATATCTTGACATATTGAGTGTTATACGCAGGATGATAGTTAAGGATTTAAGGTATAGTATGCGATGAGCTTTTAAATAAATTGTAAATGCATATTCCATTTTATTACATAAAGTGATACATTATTAATTATGGTATATTACAAAAATTCTTTTACAAAAGAGGTGCAATATGAAAATTTTATATCTCATGGTAAAAAATCATCCAATAATTGGAGACATTGAACTTGATTTTACAGACGTAAATGGAAATCCCATTGATAATATTATTTTTGCTGGAGAAAATGGATGTGGTAAAACTACTATACTGGAGATTCTTTCTAATATTAATAATGTAAATATGTTGCTAGACACTACTATAATCTCTTACTTTATTGAACTTGATAATGTTATTATTGAACGTCTCAGTTCAATATACGGTCCTCAAGTAGACTGGTCCCACGCAAAGTATTCGACATTTACTATTCAAAAAATTTCATCTGGTGGTGCGAGAGTAGAAACTGTGTTTTATCATGACAGAACAAAGTCAAAGATGACTGGAGCCCAAAATGCAAATTTTACTAGTAATTGTATTTATTTAACTCCCGAAATCACTTTTCAATCGAAAGAAATAAACTCAATTACTGCTAGGACAACAGATGAATATCATGGTGGTTTAGTTAAAAGTACAATAGATATCGCAACATCTATAACTCAACTTATAATAGATATAGACAACCAAGATAATAATGACTTTTGCGAATTATATTCAAAAGTGCCATCAGCTAATTATACTATAGAACAACAAAAGCCTCGCATATCTAGATTTAATAATGCCTTTAAGCAGATTTTTACAGACTTAAGCATTCATAAAATTGATAATATTAATGGACATAAAACAGTATTATTCAATAATCGAGGCAATTTAGTTTCTATTAACTCCTTGAGTACTGGTGAAAAGCAAATTGTATTTCGAGGAGGGTTTTTATTACAAATCAAGAATAGTACAAATGGAGCACTAATATTGATTGACGAACCTGAAATTAGTCTCCATCCTGATTGGCAGAGAAACATTTCGAATTTTTACAAAAAAATCCTTACAGATGCACAGGGTATTCAAACATCACAAATTTTCTTTGCGACTCATTCACCGTTTGTTGTACATAATGATAATCGAATTAATGAAAAGGTAATCATTCTTAAACGAGATGATTCTGGAAAAATTATTGTCGATGATAATCCGGAATATTATCTTTGTGATAGGAAAGCAATCATTAAGGCCGCTTTTAATTGTACATTTGAAACTCCAAATATACCAACAGTATATCTGGAAGGTCGTACTGATGAAAAATACTTTAATAAAGCATTAGAAGTATTTGAATACACAAATGTACCATTTCAATTTAAATGGATTGGATACCTAGAACATGGTCAAGAAGTCAATACAGGTAAGGATGCCCTTGCTAAAGCTGGTCATTTTTTAATATCAAATAATATTGGTATAAAGTATGTTTTACTCTTTGATTGTGATACCAGAAGACAAGAAACAGAGATTAATAATGTTTATACAAGATGTATATCCACTTATGAAAATAGTAAAAGAATGAAAATCGGTATAGAAAATGCTTTAATATTAGATAAAGTAGATTTATCCAGCTTTTATTCATTAAAAGAAGAAGAAGGTAATTACGGGGAAAATAAAGCCATTCAAGAATTTCAGAAAATGCGCTTATGTGAAAGTATTTGCAGTATGGGCTCCGATGAATTACAGAATATACTTGCCAACTTAAAAACAGAGATTGATAAATTGTTTTCAATATTTAATAAATAATTTTATTATAACAAAAAGCTTGAGTCCGCACTTGAGTCCTTCTAAAATGGAATATATACTAATAAGTTTCTTTGTGTGCAATCATGAGTACAGATACATAACAGAAGCCGCAAACCTCCTATTTATCAGTATTTGTGTGTGTGTGTGGAGATTTGTTCGAAACCCGTCGCGCTTAATATAATATAGGTTCATCTGAAAAGATGGACCTTTTTTTATGTTCAACACATGATCAGATTCGTAATCTCACAAACTGAGACTTAGGAAGAACAAGAATGGAACCCACACGCCGAGATTCTTGTTCTTCAGACGGCTTTGCGTAGCAAGGATGTAATCCTGCGGAGCAAAGACGATGCGAGGAGGCGCATCGAAAGGTCATAACGCTTTTTGTAGAGCATATAAGGCCAATTAAATGTCTCATCACACTCATTTAATTTCCTTTTTCATACAAAAAAATTATCATTTATTTCTGGAAGAATGTAGTTATACACAATTTCGCAAAGTGTCGCTTGTACAGATTAATTAAGAGTGTAAACAGATTGATTGGAAATATAAGTTTATTTATTTGGGTTAATATGGTATTATTAATTAGAAATTAGCAAACAGAAATTCAGTAAATTACATATTGATTAGCATTTAATGATAATTTGGGGGTGGATTTATGTTAACTATAATAGGTGCTTTCTTGTTCGCAATAGTTGCCGTTATGACTGTATTAGTAGCTTGTGGAGCGCCTTTAGGCGAATTCACAATGGGTGGGAAATATAAGGTTTTGCCCAAACAGCTTAGAATTGTGGCCGTAATTTCGTTTATCATTCAGTTGTTTGCAATCATTGTTATTTTACAGGCAGGCGGATTTTTAACATTGTGGTTTTCCGAACAAATAACAAGATATATCTGTTTATTTTTTGCTTTGTATTTGTCCTTTAATACCATTATGAATATTTTGTCAAACAGCAAAAAGGAAAAATATTTTGCAACACCTCTTTCGATTGTGGCTGCAATATGTTTTTGGATTACCGGTCTTAATATGTAAATGATATTATGGGCATAGATGATAAGGCGCTATTAGCAAAAGAAAAAGACAGAAAACAAACTAGTAAATATGGTGGTATTGTAAACTGCAATAAACGTATCATATTTGTTTAAAAAGAGGTGGAATTATGTTTGAGTTTAAAATTACGTTAGATGATGATGATTACTTATTATTTAATCAATATCATTTATTAAATAGTCCTACTGGCAAAAAAACTTTGAGGTCCTTTAGAATTATAATCCCATTCATTTGTTTAATGATCGTTTTTATATTTTGTATTGCAGGCTCTGATTTTCAATTAATTATGATTGAAGCAATAATGATGACGATTTTATCACTATTTTGGATTGGATATAGTAAAAAAATCATTCTAAAATCCATAAAAAAAAGAATAATAAAAATGAAAAAAGAAGGTCGACTAAATTATAGCAATGAGGCAATATTAAAGTTTGATGATGAGAGTATACATGAAATCACACCATATACTGAAAATAAGACGAAGTATTCATTGATTGAAAAAATTGTTGTAACAGAAAAAGCTATTTATATTTATTTTAGTTCTGTACAGGCATATATTCTTCCAGTAACCGCTTTTTCAGAAGAAAGTGAAAAACAAAAATTCCTGGAATTTATCAATTCTAAGGTTGATATTTTGAGAAATACAAAATAAACATAACACAAAGCTCCAAATTACAATTCAAATATCAGTTACCTATCAAATGATTCAAAAAAATCGCTCTTAATATGAAAAAGGTTCATCTATTCAGATGAACCTTTTTCATATTCTATGATAGACCAAATTCAAACTCTCACAAACTGAGACTTAGGAAAAATGAGAAGGGAGGCTCACATGCTAAGACTTTGCAGTAGCTTTCTCATATCCTAACGTAAAATCTGGTTTTTTATTAATACAGCATAAATATAGCATTGGTGATGGTTCCGGTGTGAACATCAGTGATGGTTACAGCGTTGGCATCGGTGATGGTTACATCGTTGGCATCGGTGATGGTTCCGGTGTTGGCATCGGTGATGGTTCCGGCGTTGGCATCGGTGATGGTTCCGGCGTTGGTATCGGTGATGGTTCCGGCGTTGGCATCGGTGATGGTTCCGGTGTTGGCATCGGTGATGGTTCCGGCGTTGGTATCGGCGATGGTTCCGGCGTTGGTATCGGCGATGGTTCTGGTGTTGGCATCGGCGTTGGTTCCGGCGTTGGCATCGGTGATGGTTCTGATGTTGGCATCGGTGATGGTTTTGGTGTTGGCATCGGCGATGGTTTTGGCGTTGGCATCGGCGATGGTTCCGGTGTTGGCATCGGCGTAGACGCAGGTGTATGTGTAGGCATAATGATTGCCGGTGACGGTTCAGTAATTGGCGAAGGACTCGGATATATAATAGGTGTTGGACTAGCTGGCGGCGTTGGCTCACCAGCCGGTAGCACCACAAGGGAGACGTCCTCTTTTACTCCAGAAGCAGCATGTTCAAAGGTAACCGTGGTAGTACCCTCCTGGATACCGTATATTTGTCCCGAATCAGGATCAATTGTCGCCACGCTATCATCCTCAATCGACCATGTACCGCTCTGATCCCCATGATATCCATCAGCAAATGTTATTTGAAAGGCTCCTGATTCCAATACCTTCAGATTTAATACTTCAGGCAATACCTTAATAGGCTTCCATGCCCGAACACTAATACTACGGGAAACAGAGGTCTCGGAATTTGTGTAGGTAATAACAATTTCTGAGGCAGCATCTATATCACCTTTATGTATACTTAGTATTCCATTCTTGTCAACTGATACTTTATCTGGATCACTTGATTTCCATGTTCCAATAGGCAACTTCTTATATTTAAAGTTGTAAGTGAGATTAACTGCCTGGTTAATACCCTCGAATATGTTATTCTGGGATATTGATAAATGAAACAACTCCTCAACTGTTATAGAGAATTCCGTTTCTATCTTAACCTCATCATTAACATAACTAGCTATTGTACTGCCAACTTTTAGTGCTTTTATAAGACCCTCAGCATCAATATCTGCAACAGTTGTATCATCAATGTTCCAGGTCCCCTTTGTAGTCCCAGTGTAATCCTCAGGGAATATTACTTCTGCTTTTGCTTCTACACCTTCAACAATCGTGATGTCATTAACATAGTAATCCTCTTTTGCAATAACCTTGATTTCCAAATCAGAACTAATACTATCATTTTCATTGCAACCCGTTAAAGCATTGGTTGTTCCATAAGATACCTTTGCCTTAATTGTTACCACTCCTGGAGAAATACCTGTTATCAAACCTTCGTTACTAACCGTAGCGATACTCGTATCCGTTGAACTGTATTCTCCCTTAGGACTTTTACCAAAAATTGTATATTTAACCTGTATTGATGAATCAACAAATACTTTCGTGCTATCTGTATATATTCGATTAGTAAAAGAATATTCAGCAGCTAGAGCATATGCAGGAACAACCAGTAAGATCAATATCGCAGTTAAGAAAATAAAAGACTTTCTCATAACTCTCCTCCCTTCTCGTATTTAGAATAATTATTTACTACCTTATATCCTTGTTTTCTATGAAGTTTATTGATTATGCCGGAATATGCAAGTAATACAGCTATGATAATAATAAGTGAAAGTGAGATAATCTGAGCTGGTGAGAAGGGTATTCCGGGGATCAGCGCTCCTCGATCGTCTCCTCGAAGAAACTCATTGAAAAACCGAAATATGCAATAGGATAATATAGTAATAATTGATCGGTGTTTTTTAATAAAAAGCTGCAAAGCTATGAAAAGGGATATAAAAAAAACGACTTCCAGTTGTGCAGTGGGAATTGTAAAAAATTCATGCCCTAAAAATATAAAATGTGCAGGTCTGCCATAGCAGCAGCCCACTATGGAGCAACCCATCCTACCAAAAGCAAAAAATATGACAATACAAGGAACTGCAATAGAACTGGCCTTGGAAATACTCATACCAAGTATCCTGCTGCCAATACAGAAGGACAGCCATGCGGCTATCATACCATGATATGCTGTCAACCCAATATGCTCAAACCACTCACTCGGAGGAAGCATTAATATGCCGGTATTCTGCCAGTATCCCAGAATGGAACTAACCACCCCTACCATAATACATACAAATGTCAGACCTACTACCTGAAGTCGCTTTTTAAAAGGGTAACCTTCCTGTAAAAAGTTATAATACTGCGTCGCGAGGCATGCTATTCCCCCAAGGAATGCCATAATCAGATATGGATTCATGATCAGATCTTTCATCAGGTTTATCTCCTTTAGTATTCGAGCATTTCTCCCTCTATTAGAGTTAACATACCATATATTTCCTACATAAGCAATATAAAATAGCTTCATATCACCTTCATGTGAATTCAAAACTTCGATTCTAAGATAATAAAGGTGCTCTAGATTCAAGCTCGATGCTTAGCTAGATAATTCGACTAAAATATGATATAATTTCAAGTAACACTTAAGAAAACTAAAACCTATCGATTTAGAGAGGGCATATAATTTATGGTTGAAATCAGTACAGATTTAGCAATTTCATTAATAAAAAGGCAGTTTCCACAATGGGCACATTTACCAATAAAACAAGTTGAAAAAGGAGGGTGGGATAACTATACCTTCCATTTGGGAAATGCGATGAGCATAAGAATGCCACGAGATGAAGGGTATGCTCATCAAGTTGATAAGGAGGCATACTGGCTGCCAAAGCTTCAGCCTCATCTTTCGTTACCGATCCCTGAACCAATAGCAAAAGGCAATCCCGATGAGAATTATCCCTACGGTTGGTCGGTCAACAAATGGCTTGAGGGAGACACATTATCACATAACAATATTACTGATATTAATGAAATTGCCTATGAGCTATCAGGATTTCTAAAAGAGTTGCAAAGCATTGAAGCCATAGATGGACCACCAGGTGGAGAACATAATTATTACAGAGGATGTCCATTAACCGCTTTTAAATTTAATGAATGGACGTTAACCGGGCTTGATACCTTAGGAAATCTAGCAGATAGGGATAAGTGCCTTTCCATTTGGAACAGGGCACTCTCTACTGAGTGGACAAATGAACCAGTGTGGATCCATGGTGATGTAGCGCCTGGCAATCTTCTTATAAACAATGGTAGATTATCAGCCGTTATTGACTTTGGTGTTATGGCAGTAGGCGACCCTGCTGCAGACCTTGCCATTGCTTGGACATTTTTTGATGAGAAAAGCAGGGAAGTGTTCTTGAATTCAATTGGTTTAGATAAAGATACGGAAGATAGAGCTAGGGGTTGGGCTCTATGGAAGGCCCTTGCCACCTGCATGTGGGATGCCAAGGAGTCAGAAGCTGTTAACCAAGCCAATAAAACTATTGATAATTTATTGAGGGACTCTTCGTAAGAAGGGTTCTTTTTCATTACTCAAATACTCAGCTTTCTGAACATTTGTAAGTGAAGCAAAAAATCCATGTTAAATAAGTGTTGACAACCACTAAAAATCATGTTATGCTTAACAAGTTATTTTAGATGCAAGTTTTGATTCACATATTTTTGTAAATCATTAATGAGTTTGATGATTTACACAAATATGTGACTTTTTATTTTCACCGAAAAATATTCAAAATTATAATATTAGGAGGTATCTTTATGAATAAGGGTACAGTAAAATGGTTTAACGCACAAAAGGGATTTGGATTTATTACAAACAGCGAAAATGGTGAAGATGTATTCGTACATTTCTCAGGAATCGCTTCTGAAGGATTTAAGTCCTTAGAAGAAAATCAAAATGTTACTTTTGATATTACTAACGGTGCACGTGGCTTACAGGCTGTTAATGTAGTATTAGCTTAATATCAACGAACGAATAGGATTAGGCACGGATAAAGATTTTTTATCCGTGCCTTTTTTTTATGCAAGTAATCATATCTTTTTCTTTAATAATACACGAATGATCATTCTTTCAACTTATGGTATACAAATTTTTCTAATTCACTTGTAGATCCCAAATACTTGGAATATAATGTTAATGACGTTCTCCCTTATGAGAAATCTCTGACTATTTATCAATAGTTCATAAGGCTGATCGCATACACTTCTAAGGAGGGATTTTATGTATCACAAGCTCAGACATATCACAGCCATAATCTTTATCCTTGCTGCTTGCTTAATTGCTGCAAGGCCGGTTTCCATGAAGGCTTCCGCCTCCAGTGACTTTGTAATCAAGGATGGTGTGTTAATGGCATATACCGGAACCAGTGTGACAGTGACAATACCGGATTCGGTCAATACGATTGGGAAAAGAGCTTTTTATGATAATTCAAAGGTAAAAACCATTATAATACCTGATCGTGTCACTGTAATTGATGAGGAAGCCTTCTATTCTTGTACATCGTTAAGTAAGATTAATTTACCGGGTAGCATTAAGAAAATACCGTATCGTGCTTTCGCTTACTGCTATTCCTTAAAGAGCATAGCTTTACCGGATAAACTAACCTACATCGGTGAAGGTGCCTTCACCAACTGCTTCAAAATGACAAAGTTAACACTACCGGCATCCGTTAAATACATTAGCAAAGAAGCCTTTGCTTGGTGTGGTGGAATTAAAACTATCAGCATCCCAGAGAGTAGTAAGCTGTATTATATCACAGACAGTGCCTTTATGGGTTGCAGTAATCTAACCTCTATTACATTACCGAAGGGTATAACCACCTTGGGAAGAAAAGCTTTCCAGCATTGCTATAACCTTAAGAAGATTACCATACCAAGTGGTGTTAAAACTATTTATAGAGAGACCTTCCAGTTTTGCTCTTCTTTGACCTCAGTATCAATTCCTGATACTGTAACAATAATTGAACCTAATGCTTTTGCTTATTGCAATAAACTTACTAAAATCAAAATACCCAGTGGCGTAACTGTCATACCGGAGGCTGCATTTCAGGGCTGTACCTCTATGACAAGTATTACCTTGCCTGCAAGTATTACACAGATTAAAAGCAATGCTTTTAATGAATGCTCCTCTATCAGCAGCATTGATCTTCCTGACAATCTGCAGGAAATTGAAAGCTACACCTTCAGTGGATGTAAAAAGTTGAAGAAAATAAATATTCCTGATACTGTTACCCGTATCGGAGATAATGCTTTTAACCGCTGCTATTCCTTAACTACCCTTGAGCTTCCTGATGGTTTACAAGATATTGGAGATGGTGCTTTTTCTGATTGTAGAAGGTTGAAAACAGTCGCTTTACCACAGAACATCACTGAGCTAAGCTCATATTTATTTAATAATTGCCTACGTCTTACCGAAGTTACATTATCAGATCAAACTACCTCCATTGGCGATTATGCTTTTAATAACTGTAAAATACTTGCCAAAATTATACTTCCGGATTCTTTAGAGTATATAGGTTCTTATTCCTTTAGCAAATGTTATCAGATCAATGAATATGACCTACCGGATACCATTACGTATGTAGGTAATTATGCATTTTCTGAATGCGTTAATCTTAAAACATGTACACTTCCTAATAATATCACCAGAATTCCATCCGGTATGTTTTATAATTGTACTTCCTTAACCGATGTGAAACTGCCTTCCAAATTAGACTCCATTGGCGTCAGTGCCTTCAATACCTGCCGTTCTCTTACTGAAGTCCTTATTCCTGAGGGTGTTACCTCAATTGAGTCTAGCGCTTATAGTGGATGTGCTTCCGTTACTAACGTTACCTTGCCTGCTTCTCTGCAAAGAATCGGTAGGTTTGTATTTACAGGAACCAAATGGATCCGCCTGAACGAGAAGGATAATATGGTTATTACGAACAATGGCTTTCTAGTAAAATACACCGGGAAAGTCAGTAATTTAACCATTACAGACAATATCGTATATATTGCACCTTTCGTGTTTAACAGTAACAGTTATCTCGAGCATGTTGTATTGCCTGATACAATGACCGTTATAGCACGTGGTACCTTTGCTAATTGCACCAGCTTGAAGGATATTAAACTTCCAAAGAATCTGGTTAGCATAGAGGATTGTGCCTTTACCAAATGTAGAAGTCTGACATCGATTAAATTCCCTAATACAGTAGCAACGATTGAGTACAGGGCTTTTGAAAGCAGCGGATTAAAAACCTTGAAACTACCTGAAAACTTAATTTCCCTTGGCTACAGTGCGTTCAGCAGCTGCAATAACCTAGAGGAGCTATGGATTCCCCGTAGTTTAACAAATATAGAGAGATACTCTTTCAGCTGGAACCAGAAGCTTACGAAAATTCATATCCCCAGCACAGTTACTAAGATTGATGACTATGTCTTCTATAATTGGAATTTGAAAGGTTCCCAGACGATTTACTGCAAACCGAATTCCTATGCACATCAATATGCTATTGATCATGATTTCTTGATTGCTTTTGAATAGTAGTACCCATATAAATAACCCCTTAGTGAATAGTTACACTTCTATAAGAAATGTACTATATACTAAGGGGTTTTCTAATAACGTTTTGATTCCTCTATTCCTATATTTTTACTCATATCCGTTTACTTTTGAATTCAATAAATCAGTTATAATACATTCTTTAACAGTGGTATCTTTCTGAATATGTAATGAGAAAGCAGAAAACTTAGCGGAATTCCAACAATGCACGCTATAAGGAATTTTACCATAGGAGGCAATTCAATATTCGTGAGTACCATGGACAACGTGATTATGATTGGAGCATGGAACATATATACTCCAAAGGAATTATCGGATAAGTTCTTAACCAGCTTCGACTGCTTGTTACACTTCTCCTGAAATACGCCAATTAATCCTGCCGCCATGGCCACCGCAATAAAGGCTTCCCATAAAGCATAGGCTGCACTCTGCCATGTCAATCCGCCTTTATATACATCAAAGCCAATATCTAATGCGCCACCTGCTAACATTAGAATGAACCAAGTTATGATTCCAGGAATAAGAGCTGCCAAAAGCCAATTACGGCCGGTCTTATATGGGAGCTGTGCAAACCATTGATATCTTCCTGCTTTTACACCCACGATAAATAGGATGATGTATTGGGAAAAGAAGCACAATTGCATATTGATAATATCAGTATCAATTGGCTGAACCAATCGAATCAGGAATGCGACAACAGCAATTATTAGAATCAATAAGATCGTCGCTTTGGTACCAGGCAGCTTCTGATCTTTCTTTACTATCGGTTTCTTATTCAATGTGCGGATAAGAGCGTATACACAATTAAAGATCAATAATGCAAAAGCAAACCATAACGGTCCGCTGGATCCGATGAAATCAAAGCTGATAATATAGTTCATATAATATTTCAAAAACATCGGTCTATCCCAGGTGTCACCAATTAATACATATACAATGAAGGGATTAATCACCAACATATAGATCAGAGTTGGTATACCTAACCGGATCAAACGCTCCGCCAGGAACTTCTTACATCCTTTCTTGTCATAGGATTTTGCCACAAAATATCCCGATATCAGAAAAAGAAATCCCATAAAATAACCTTGGGTGAAGGACTGGAATATACTTAAAATTATCTCAGACACCAAATCCATCTCACCTGTGTCCATGAAGTACCAGCTTCCTAACCCGCTATAGGTAACCGCTAGATGTACCATTACTACAAAAACAATCATCAATAATCTTAGATTATCAATATACAGATATCTAGATTTTACATTTTCATTACTCATAATTTCTCCCCCTTAATTTTCTAACAATAGATATTTGCGAAACTCAAATACTATAGCCATTTTACATACAGTTGATACAGTTCCTGAGCGAAATTTGCGCGGAATCAGCATGGAGCGAAGGAATTTGTATCAACTGTATGTAAAATTAATTAATGAATATCGTTTCGCAATTACCTATTTCTAACAATGTTAAGTTTTGTTAATTATAGCACGAGTTTCCAGAATTGTACATAAACCTTTTAATAGCATTCGAAACTTAACACACTTGACCCAAAAAAAAGAGGAACCCATCAATATAATGAGGTTCCTCTTTTATTCTGTGATTGATTAAATTCGAATTCATACAAACTAAGTATTGGAGGAGTTCAACCAGTTAAGTGCTAATTCTACCCATTTAGGTGCATTAACCTGCTTTTTCACCTCGTCCTCTGTATAACCAACCGTATGATTACCCAATGACATCCCATGTTCACCTTTTTCAAATATATGAAATTCATAAAGGATCCTATTCACTGCTAATTCCTTGATATAATCCATACTTTCTTCCACGGCAACAAAGGAATCCCTTGAGGTTGTCCACAAAAATGTAGGTGGATGCTGCGACGTTATCTGTTTTTTAATACTCCACTGTTCCATTAATGCCTTACTTGGTTCCGCTGTTCCGTATATCGCAAGAAACATCATCTCCATAAGCGTCTTCATCTCAGGTGACTTATCAATATTCATCTTTTGAAACTGATACATATCAAGCAGTGGATATCCAAGTAATAAAGCATCAGGCTTAATTAATGTATTATCTGTATTTAAGGCTTTTGCTAAATAATCCTCCTGCCAGGTCGCTGCTAAAGATGCTGCAACATATCCTCCAGTAGAAAATCCACATAGATAGATTTTCCCCGGATCAATCCCCCAACGTCTCGTATTCTCCCGAACAATCATAACTGCTTTTGCAGCATCGATAAAAGGAGCTGGGAATCTTGCCATATCGGAACCAATCGAGTACTTTAATACAAAGGCATCATAGCCCTCAGATAATAATTTTAACGCGACGGGTTCGGCTTCTTTTTCCGAATAGCCTAAGAAGGCTCCTCCGGGGCAAATAACCACTGCAGCCCTTCCGGAATACTGATGGTTATCTATTGGCGTATCATGTAAATATGCAGTTAAGGTTGCATTTGACACACCTTCCTGCAAATGAATTACTTCTACTATCATTGGAGCACTTCCTTAACTTATTTTATAGAAAAATTTATCCCATATAAAAAAGGGTATTCTAATAATGATAATATCATTATTAAAATACCCTGTAAATATTAGTTAGTCATTTTCTTGTTTTTCTTTTCCACAGCCAGAGCAATAACGATTGTTACAATTGCTCCGCCCCATACTGTACCTAAACCTAATATCATCATGATTATAGCACCTGTAGACATATGTTATCCCTCCAATTATTGTTGTGCATTTACAGACCATTTTTTCTTATAGAATACAATTGAAGCACCAATCATAAGTACAACTGTTCCCCAACCGAAGATAATGTTAGAGATAACTCCGATACTATCCATGCTGGATAATCCGGTAATCAGGTTGATAATATTAGTAACTACTACCGCACCTAATAATAATGGTGTAAAATATCTTAATAAATAATCCCACCATTTACCTACTTTGAAATCAGAGAATTCATTGGCTTCTCTTCTAAGTTCCTTGGTTCCATAGATATAACTGATTGCGACAACTTCTACCAATCCTAAACCGGCAATAACAATATTACCTACATAAGCATCAACGATGTCTAGAATAAAATTGAAACCGGCATAACTTGCAAAACAAGCACTTCCAATAAACCCAACGATGGAAATGATAGATATTAATCTCTTTCTAGGAATATTGAATTTGTCCAGTGCTGCTGTTGCAAAGGATTCCAACATAGAGATACTGGAGGATAAGCCTGCAATAAATAAACAGAAGAAGAATACAAACCCTAACAAACCTTGAATTACTACATTGCTTGACATAGTTGAAATTGCAATAGGGAATGCAATAAAGGCAACACCGGCACCTGTTCCAAAGGCTGTAAACTCAACACCCATATTGGTAACAAGATATCCTAAGGTTGAAAATACCAATACACCTGCGATAAGGTCGAAACTTGAATTTGCTAATACTGTAATGAACGCACTATTTACAACGTCAGCCTTCTCATGCAGATAAGAACCATATGCAATCATTACACCTACCGCTAAGGTCGTAGAGAAGAATACCTGCGCATAAGCTGAAACCCAGATTCCCGGATCTAAAATCTTAGAAAAATCAGGTTTGAAAAGTGCCTCTAATCCTACGGAAGCTCCATTTAGACGTACTGCATTAATCATGAAGATTAACATTAAAACCATGAGCATTGGGGTAAAGAAGTTTGACATTTTCTCAATACCACCGGAGATACCTTTTCTTACGATTAACCAGTTTGCTATCCATACAAAGACAACTGCAATCAGAATATAGATACTGATACCTGCTCCTAAATCCATAGCACTTTCTGCGCTACCGGTAACCATGCCCATAATAGGTCCCGGATCTGAAAGCCAGTTTATTATACCAAAAGCATGACCCAGGGAATAGACCATAAATATTACTGATACTGCTATAATGGCCGAATAATAAGTCATAACAATGATTGGCACCATAACTTGAACCCAACCGACTAGTTCCAATCTCTTTTTCAGATTGGCAAATGCTTTTACAGAACCACCACGGATTTTCCGACCGTATGCATACTCCATGATCATCAATGGAATTGCGCAAGTAATTAAGGCTACAAAATAAGGTAAAAGAAAAGCACCTCCACCATTTTTATAAGCCTGGAACGGGAATCTCCACAGATTACCCAATCCGATTGCTGCACCCGCAGCTGCAAAGATAAACCCTTTTCTACTTTGCCATACTTCTCTCATGAATGAACCTCCTCAGTACTATATAGTTTTTGTTTGTTAACGAGAAGATATATAAATTATGTTTTTATAAAAAACTCTCTTAAATCAGAACTATAGCATTATACTATTAAGATTTAAGAGAGTAATTTTTAAGTAACAATTATGAATTTTAAGTGAGTCTATTATTTATCCAATGGTCTTAATCTAGCTAAGAAATGTCTTAATACCGGAGGCTCATAATCAAACGTCAAGCCTACAAGCTTATCCTTCTGTTCCATGACTTTCCTGAAGCCTTCTACGATCTCGTCCATATGACTTTGAGTATATACTCTTCTTGGAACTGTTAATCTTACCAATTCTAATGGAGCAGGTTCCTGAATACCTGTCAGAGGATTTCTTCCTAATAGGAAGGAGCCAATCTCTACCGGACGAACACCTGAAGCCAGATATAGAGCATTACATAACGCCTGCGCCGGGAACTGATCACCCGGTATATTAGGAAGGATCTTTCTAGCATCCACAAAAACAGCATGACCACCGGTTGGATACTGGATTGGAACACCGATTTCCATTAATTTATCTCCAAGATATTTGATCTGGCCTAAACGATATCTCAAATAATCTTCGTTAATACCTTCATAAAGGCCTCTTGCCAATGCTTCCATATCTCTTCCGGATAAACCACCATAAGTTGCGAAACCTTCCAAAGGTACACATCTTGCTTGAGCACCCCTAAAGATAGCTTCATCCTTTTTGATTGCTATCATACCACCCATGTTTACGATTGCATCTTTTTTTGCACTCATTGTTAACATATCCGCATAAGAATACATTTCTGTAATGATGTCTTTCACAGAGGTATTCTCATAGCCTGCTTCACGCATTTTAATAAACATTGCGTTCTCAGCAAAACGAGCAGAGTCCATAACAATTCTCTTGCCATATTTATCTGCAACTCTTTTTAATTCCTTCATGTTAGCCATAGATACAGGCTGTCCACCAGCAGAGTTATTCGTTACTGTCATAATGAAGAATGCTACATTTTCAGCACCTACTTCTTCAACAAATGCCTCTAATGCAGGGATATTAAAATTGCCCTTGAAGTCATAATAGGTACCCGTATCAGTTGCTTCAGGAATTAAGAAGTTGCGAGCCTTAGCACCGGATAATTCCACATGAGCTTTTGTTGTATCAAAGTGAAAGTTACTGCAGACATATTGGCCCGGTGTTAATAATAACGGGAATAATACTTGCTCAGCGCCTCTCCCCTGATGAGTAGGTACCACGTAGTCATAATCGAAAATATCCTTTACTGCGTTACAGATATTGTAGTAATTCCTGCTTCCGGCATAAGCTTCATCGCCTAACATCATTCCTGCCCATTGATTATCACTCATAGCTCCTGTTCCACTATCCGTCAAAAGATCAATATACACATCTTTTGATTTTAATAAAAACGGGTTATACCCTGCTTCTTCCAATGCCTTTTTTCTTTCCTCTTCCGAAATGATATGTAGTGGTTCCACCATTTTAATTTTAAAAGGTTCTGCTGGATGCTTAGCGTTTGACATATTATTATCCTCCTGTCAATTATTTATTATATTAATAATAATTTATTATCATGGTGTAATTGTATATCTTTATTAACCCTTTGTCAATAATATTATTAAAAATGTACAAGTCAATATCAGGATAATGTCGAAAATGATAAAAAAAGAGCTATAACCATGTAAAATTAACTTACATCATTATAGCTCTACTCTTGGTATTTCTATTAACGTGATAAATTTTTATTATATTAACTTTATTTATTACTTTAATGCAATTACTTCAATCTCAACAAGTGATCCTTTGGGAAGTCCTGCTACCTGAACTGCAGAGCGAGCCGGTGAATCAATTCCAAGATATTTTGCATAGATACCATTTACCGTAACAAAATCCTTTAAATCCTGTAAGAATACCGTTGCCTTAACCACCTTATCAAAAGAAGATCCCGCTTCTTCCAAAACTAACCTTAAGTTTTCAAAAACTCTCTCAGTTTGGGCTTCGATACCGCCCTCCACTAATTCACCTGTTGCTGGGTCTACCGGTATTTGCCCGGAGGTAAATATCAATCCTAACCCAGTATCAATTGCATGTGAATACGGGCCAATTGCTTTTGGTGCTGCTGTCGCGTTAATAATTTTTTTAGACATAGTTTATATCCACCTTTGCATCTTTATTTATTTTGCTTAAATATCTATAAACGGTTGCAATGGAAATTCCTAAAGCATCTGCAACTTCGCTTACGGTTCCTTTGATTAAAAAGAATTTCTCAGTGTTTAAACGCTTAACAATCTCAATTTTCTCTTCTACGGTTAATCGTTCTATTGATATTTCACCGGAATTTGTTACATCATTGATTATGCCATTAATCATATCTCTGGGTGAGGATTGAAAAGCTTCAATATTAGTATTTTCTTTTTCCACTGGCTTTATTGATGGAAGGAATGCCAATTTCTGTAGTAACTCTGCCGCTTGCTCATACTTTGTTACGTCGATATTAATACTAATCATACCCTGTGGATCACCATACTTGTCCAATATAAAAAAGCTATTGGATTTTAAAGTAGCATTATTCTTGGATAATCCAATATAATTCAAGTAATAAGGAGGTCCTGCTTTCCCTTTATCCTTTAATTTAGAAAGAGCAAAATTCGTTAACGGAGCTCCTATTGTTCTTCCACTAATATGTCCGTTATGGATAGCAATAACGGAGTGATTGATGTCTTTAAAATCATACAATACAACCTCCGTATTATCTCCAAAACACGCTCCTAAAAAATCAACTAATTGGATATACGAAGTAAAATCAAAATCTAATCCGATAAATATCACCCCTCTTATTACTTTTTAGATAAGAATATATTATCACCATAATAAAAATTGTCAACTATAATTGAGATATTTCTTACACAAAATTCCTCTTTACTAAATTACTGGAATCAAAAAAGAATGACAAGCTCAATGTCATTCTTTCTTGTTCCCCAAACACCTATTGCTATTGTTATAGCAATTCTAATAAGCGATATTAAGTTTGTGAAGTATCAGCAGATAATACTTATTGTATTGTCTAATACTTCATACAGTTTCTCGGGAGGCATCGGCTTACATAATAGATAACCTTGCCCGCGATCACAGCAAATCTTTTTTAAAAACTTTAATTGATCCCGCGTCTCAATCCCTTCTGCTACAACTCTATAATTTAAATTATGAGCCAACGAAATGATATTCTCAGTAATCACTGTTTCATCTTTTCCGTAAGGAATTTCTTTAATAAAACTTCTATCTAATTTAATAATGTCAATCGGCAGTTTCATGATATGCGTCAGCGAGGAATAACCGGTACCGAAATCATCCAAAGCAATTCTAATTCCATAGCTTCTTAACCGTTTTAATCTTTGAATCGCTAATTCCATGTGATTGATCATAACTGTTTCCGTTATTTCAAAAACTATCTTCGTATAGTCTACTTCATATCTGGATATGATTTTTTCGATCTTTTGAAAATTACTTTCACTTTCTAATGTCTTGCTTGACAGATTGATTGACAATTCAATATGTCCAAAGCCTTCTCTTTCCCACTGTTCCTTCTGCAAAAGCGCATGGTTGACAATCCATCGTTCGAGTTCATAAATCTGCTTTGATCTTTCTGCAACCGGTATGAATATGTCCGGTGATATAAAACTGTTCATCGGTTGTGGCCATCTGACCAATGCCTCCACTCCAATGATTTCATTTGTCTTCAGATTAAATTCAGGCTGGTAAAAAAGCGTGAACTCTTCTTTTTCAATCGCTGCTTGAAGTTTATTCACTAACTGAATCTGGCTAAATAACTTCTTCTGAAGTTCATCGCTATATATCTTAATATCCTTGTCTGTCTTCTTAGCGTAGTATACTGCCGTTTCCGCATTCTTCATCAGCGATTTGATATCTCTTCCGTGTTCCGGATAAAATGCTATTCCTGCGCACATAGTGATATAAAATATATTGTCCGTGGAACCGATATTAAAGCCGCTGTTAATGATTTCATCAATCGTGTCATACAATTCTGTATAAGAATTAATATCAGTAAATAATACTGCGAATTTATCCTTGGTGACTCTGGCGACATGATTCGTGTCTTTTGTCTTACTGACAAGATAGTCTGCCACATATTTTATCACTTCACCACTTGCTTTCGATCCGTATATTTCGTTAATGTATTTAAAATTATTGATATCAAGAAATACAAGCGCCAGCTTATCTGCTCCAACAAAATACTTGTCGGAACTTGGTATGATAAATTCATTTATTTTACTCTTAAAACCATTTAATTTTAGTAATCCAGTCAATGAATCATAATATGTCTGTCTCGTCTTTGTCTTCTCCATACTATTCTCTCTTGCATTATGACGTCATTAATGATAACAATTTGTATTGTAAATCAAATAGGTATAAAAGACCATGTCGTATTTGGAAAATATAAATTTTCCAAATACGACATGGTTTTTTATTTCTCGAGATTGTATGCTTTTCTTGTAACCAAAATTAAAAACATGTTATACATGTTTTTAATTCAAATTTGGTCGAGTTGGCCAAATATTCCCATACACCATAGAAAAAATTAGGAGGATTCAAAATGAAAAATTTTAAAAAAGTACTTTTTGTCTCTGCAGTTCTTTTACTTTTCGGATTATTAATCCCATTTGCAAAGGACCAAACAACTGATGCTGGACAAACTCTGGCTAGCGACTTTCCCCCAATCGAATCTGCTTCATTAGAGAATGGCGTAACTCTTGCAAGTGACTTCCCTCCGATTGAGTCTGCTTCTATTGAAAATGGTATTACTCTTGCAAGTGACTTCCCTCCGATTGAGTCCGCTTCTATTGAAAATGGCATAACTCTTGCCAGTGACTTCCCTCCGATTGAGTCCGCTTCTATTGAAAATGGCATAACTTTGGCAAGCGATTTTCCTCCGATTGAGTCCGCTTAATCCAATATTATGCCATAAAGATCATTATAATTTGAGTTAATATGTTTTAGTGTAAATTGTTCGGCAAATGCATATTGCATTGCAGATGATATATAATAAGCCTGTTTTAGGTAATTAAAGCATTCTCTTTTTACTTCGGGTGATAGCTTTCCCATTTCTATTAGCTGCTCTTTATTCCAAGCAACACCATATAATAGATTTGGGAGGGCATTACCCAACTTGTATTTTTTACAAAACATAATACCTTCATATGCTATTTCTATTGCTTTCTCATGGTTCCCAGTTAATCCATACCATTTCGAGAGATTCGTTGCTATTGCCACCTGCAGAATTACTCTTTGCTCTTCCTCCATATAACTCTGCTTCATAGCGCTGTATACTTCTTCAAGAATACTATTAGCTTTATTATAGTCTTCCTTTTCCGCATAAGCAATTGATATATTTATCAACAACATTGCCTCGCTAAAGCTTAATGGCCAATTTGATAAGGAAATATCCCCATATTTCGGTATGGTCAGTCTAATTGCTTGTTCAAATCCCTCCAGGAACTCCTCCGTATTAATTCGGTTAAGCCGATAATTCACAAGGTTTTTTGCTCTTATAACAAACTGCATATCAAGAATTGAATTACCCAGCAGCTCCTCGATTTCTCCTAATATGATTTCGGCTTGTTTAAAATCATAAAGCTTAATATAATCTTCAAATAGCTTTATCTTCTCCAATACTTTAAAATCCGATACGGAAAGCATAGCATAAGCTCTTTCTCTGATTCGGCCCATACGTTCCATCAATAATTCATATACGTCTCTACTTGGATTTTGGTTACCATTCTCTATTCTTGACAATGTTTCAACAGAGCAGATTTCAGCACTTAACTGTTCCTGTGTAATGGATAGTGATTTTCTTGTCATCCGAATGATATCACCTAATCGATACCTGCCCATTGATACTCCTCCTGTAGGTATTTTTGAATGTTCTCAGCCGCGATATGATCCTCACAAAATTCAAATACATAATATGCTTGTAAATAAAGCTTTAAGCATTCATTCTGTGAGGTGTCCCATTTCTGCTGTAGCTTTCGCAGACCTTCTGTTGCCTGGGCTTTCATCAAACATAGTTCTCCTACATAATCCATCTTACGGCTTCCTTTATTTTTTTCCAAGCCCTTATTAATCATTTCCAGAGCTCTGAATAAATCCTGTTCTTTCATAAACAATTCACCTGCAATAACGGCTACTTTAGGATATAATCTACTGCTTTCTTCCATTGATTTATGAAAATCCAGATACTCTATTATCCGCACTAATATTTCTTTTGCTTGTGCTGTCATCCTTGCCAAAATCATACGTTGTACAACATCAATTATGATATGCAATTCACTGTTACTTAAATAATACTCCTTAATCCTATTAGTCTTAAAGCCGGGCACTGTATATGTGATAGCCTGCATAAATAATGCAATGGTATCTTCTACGGCTCCTCCTCGTAATTCATTGAGTAAAGCCTTACTGTTTATGATAAACTGCATATGGATATTGCCCTTAGTCGCTGCAATTTTCTCATACTCAACAAGCGACTCAAGTGCTATATCGTAATCTTTATTAAAGATATTCTTTCTTATCTCTTCCCTTTTTTGATAAAGTACATAATCGAAATCAGTTAGGATAAGCTCAAACTGGTTCGGTGTTTTTCCCAGTCGTTCCAATAACGCCTCCAATAATAATGAGTCAACATCCCGCGCTCCGGCTTCTATTCGTGATAAGGTAGGCACTGAGCATAGGCCTTTACATAATTTACTTTGTGAGATCTGATACGATTCTCGAAAGTACAATATTGCTGATCCTATTTTATTATTGTCCGTAATGTTTTCTATCATCATCGTTTTATCCCGCCTGTGTACTCGCTTTTTATCTTATTGGTTTATCATTAACATGCTAACCTTGTTGTATTCAATTTAATATGATACTTATAGATTATCACATCACTTTTTTATGTTCAATTATAATTAGAAAATATCAAAAGTTTCCGAAAACACACCATAATATTTTATAAATCGACAAATAAATAAAAAACTCCCTCCCTATTGTAGAGACAGAGCTTTATATTACCTCTTTGTATTTTATCTGATAGTACGATTATATCATTTCATAGTGCAATAATAACTAATCAGAACCAAATCCTATAAATGCAGGACTTACCTCCACGTAATATAGAGCTGACAACTTCGGTTTTTACTTCTTCTATAATATCTACACCTTTTATAATTGATATGATTATACCAAAATTCAACTCACTTTTATATACATTTCTGTGAAATTTAAAGCAGCCTAAGTTATCTGCGCGTATAATTTCCTGTAATAGAATTAACGATTGAACTGCTGTCAATATACAGCGTACCACTGCAATCCACGGTACCAACCTTGCAGTTAGGTCCGATGGTGATGTCCTTCCCGTTCAAAGTATCCGCCGTAACACCACTGATATCTATTGTAGTAGCTTCAATCAGCTTGATATCTGACTTAATCGTATTGAAGAATTTTACTATTTTATTAATCGGGTAATGAGTGCAAATTCTAATTTGGTCCCCATAGATTTCCTTAGCACTAACACAACCATCTGCTTTCATTATGTCAGCATAGATCTCTCCACCGGACTTAATGACACCATCACATATAATCTCTTCTGCTTCAATCTTCATACCATCTTTTCCGTTAAACACACCTTCCACCACTAGCTTCTTCGCACGGATATTCGCCTTAAAATCAGATACTCCTTCACAATACAGTAATCCTGCTTCTACTTCACCGGAACAGGTGAATACACCTTCTACGTGTATTTTCTCTGCTTTAATATTATCTGAACAGCTGCTGACTCCTTCTAAGTTGATATTATCATATTCGCCGCCATTGATTCTTCCTAAACCTTCTAAATTAAAATCCCTCATCCTATTATCCTCCTTTAATTATTTGATAAATAAACTCTTATATTTAATTTTTATCGTATCAGTAATCTCGCTAAGAGAGAACTGATCCTTGACTTCTATCGTACTATCAAATGCTAATGGTACCTGACCTGAAGAGAATACTGTATGGTACTGCTGCTCTACGTAGAATATAGTACATGTAACATTCGTTGTCTTTTGTTTTGATGCTGCAGATATACTCTTCCTAAGTAATTCTTCCATCTGATTAGCGGTTAAGCTAATCCGCTTCGCTGTCTGGGAAATAGCAACCGTTAATGCAACCTCGAAGAACTCAAATTGCTCCTTGCGAAAGATATCCGGAATACATCCTAGCAGATTCTTATCGATTTCTTCAATTTCCATGAGATCTTTCCGACTGACGGTTGTAACGGAACTCTCCGGTGATAATATCTTAGCAAGTTCCTCGAGAGAATACAGATCTTTCAAATCCAAGATAGACTTAACCCTGCTGAGTATCTGCTCCCTTGGAAAGAAGGTCTCCTGACCTGTGTAAGCTGACTGCTTAATGAACCACTCTTCCGGGATTAACCGTTCTCTCTTCCATCGGTAAAGCTGCCCATAGGAGATACCGGTGATAGCTAGTAGATCTTTTTTTGATATCAGATTCAAATTTAACACCTCCGTAACGTAACATTGTTTTATTTTATAGATTCAATGTAACATAACAATGTTTCGTTGTCAATGTTCTTTTAATTTTTTTCGTGTGACACTTATAATTTTTTTATATGATACATTGTTCATTTTACTATTCCATTTTTTATGAGAATTAGTTATACTAGTCTATATTTAGTTTATAAGAAAGGGACAACTCTAATGATTAATACAATACATATTTGGGGACCGATTAATATTCATATTTATGGGCTGATGATTGCAATCGGAGCAATCTCTGCCTACCTTACTGTGGAATATCGTGCCAAGAAAAAAGGGATGCAATACGAGCTTGTCTTCGCTCTATTCTGGTGGTGTCTGGTGGGTGGAATATTGGGTGCAAAGGTTCTTTATATGATCACCCAGATCAAGACAATCATCGAAGATCCCTCGGTACTGCTTAACGTATCAGAAGGCTTTGTAGTATATGGCGGTATCATTGGCGGTATCTTCTCCGGAGCACTTTTCTGCCTAAGACACAAATTAAAGTTCTTGCAGTTTTTTGATTTAGTAATGCCCTCCATTGCATTGGCACAGGGCTTTGGTCGAATCGGCTGTATCTTCGCTGGCTGTTGTTATGGGGAAGAAACGACAGGTAGATTATTCTTTGAATATAATACTTCCGATTATGCTCCGCTACATGTACACTTGGTACCTACCCAGATCATCTCCAGTGCATTGAATTTCCTTAATTTTGCTGTCTTAGTATTCATATCAAAGAAGGTTAAGGCCTCCGGACAAGTAGCCGGTTTCTATTTAATTTTCTACAGTGCAGGTAGATTTATCATTGAATTCTTCCGCGGAGACCTGGAACGAGGCAGTATCGGAGCACTTTCAACCTCCCAGTTTATTGCAGTATTTTTATTTATTCTAGGTTGCGGCATAGTAATTATCAGAGGTGTACAAGCACGGAGAACACATGAGAAACAAGTTGAAGCAACTAGTGATGTAACTGAAGAAGCGAACGATGTAACCGAAGATACTAACGATATAACCAAAGAAGTTACTAACGATACTACTGAAGAAGCTACTAACGATACAACCAAAGAAGCTACTAACGATACAACTGAAGAAGCTAAATAATTTAATTCTTTATAAAGTAGATAGAAAGATCGGGGATTTATACATCAAATTCCCGATCTTTTTTATATTTTCACCTCTTATAAAGTAATTATATAATAATTTATACTTTTTTTCTCTCTTATGTCACAACTCGTTGATAAGTGTCGTATTTTGCTGTATAATAATAGAAATGACGCTACTATTTGGATGAGGAGGGATAATTATTAAGTTAATAGTGAAATCACAGGTTCCGAATATAAAATATATAGCTCTCCTACCAATGGTTTTTATATTCATTCTTCTAAGCACGTCTGATACAACTGCATTTAATGTTGCAAAAAGGGTATTATTCATCAGCTCCTATACAGAAAGCTATGAAGCTGTCCCGCTGCAGGTACAAGGGATCAAAGAAATCCTATCACCTAAGGATGTAAATGTTGATATAGAATACATGGATACGAAACGTATCCAATCCCAGGAAAATATTGATCTTTTTTATGAGGTTATAAAATTCAAGTTAGGACAGGTTCAGCCCTATGATGCTGTAATCGTTGGTGATGATAGTGCTTTGCAGTTTGTTGTTGATAATCAGGATGAGCTATTTCCTCAGATGCCAATCATTTATCTAGGAATCAATGATATTAACCGAGCAGTAGCTGCTGGTCAGGATCCTTATATCACTGGTGTCATTGAAGAGACTTCTTTAAAAGATAATATAGAACTTGCGTTAAAATTCAATCCAACGGCTGAGAAGATTGTTGCTATTGTAGATAATACCACCACCGGTATAGGTGACCAGCATCAATTCTATACAAATGAACAGCTTTTCCCACAGTTGGAATTCGACACCATAGTATCCTCGGATTTTACCTTTGATGAAATGGCGGAGCAGCTTGAAACAATAGGGGAAGACACCATTCTCTTCTATCTTAGCATGTACTCAGATAAGAATGGAACTTATCTGACTGTAACAGAGGCCGCACAGTTTATCAGTAATCATGCTAAGATTCCTGTTTACCGCGCTTCTGTAGGAGGTGTTGGATACGGTATCCTGGGTGGCAAGGTTGTTAATTTTGTGGAATCAGGAAGAATAGCCGCCAATATGATACTTCAGATCTTTGAAGGAACTCCTGTGCAGAATATTAATGTAATTACAGAAAGTCCCAATTATTATGTATTAGATTATGAATTACTAAAGAAGTATAACATTAATCTAGACCTAATTCCTGAAGCTACAACTATAGTCAATCAGAAGGTCAGTTTTTATGAGCAGAACAAAGAGCTTTTATGGATCGTTACTATTATTATCTCCGTACTCACCTTATTCACTGTAATCTTAATCATTGACAATATTAAACGCAGAACTATCGAGAAAGCATTAACACAGAGCCATGTGAGTTTATCCCTTGCGAATAAGGTCCTGGCATCAAAAGAAGAAGAATTTAACCATCTGGCACACCATGATTATCTGACAGACTTACCTAATCGGTTAAGCTTTACGGAGAAATTGACGGATGAATTAGATAATGAGATACCCCTTGCTCTCATAATGCTAGATATTGATAATTTCAAGAGTATTAATGATACTCTCGGCCATGTAATTGGTGATCTCATGCTAAGAGATATTGCAGATAGGCTTAATACTATAAAATCAGAACAGGTCTTTATTTCCAGATTTGGTGGTGATGAATTCCTCATCTTGCTATCTCGGGAAGCTGACTTAATGCATATAGAGAATTTTATTAATCAAATACAGGAAGCCTTTAAGAGACCTTTCACCATCGGGCGTAGCGAACATTATGTCGAATTCAGTATGGGAATTACCAGATATCCGGCCGACAGTACGAATATACACCAATTAATGATGAATGCAGATACTGCAATGTATAAAGTGAAGCACAGCGGAAAGAACAGTTATCAGTTCTATAACGATTCGATGCAGGAATCCTTGAAAGAACGTGCAGAAATTGAAAAGATTCTCAGAAAAGCATTAAAAGAGGATGGCTTCTATCTCGTATACCAACCGCAGGTTAATGTAATAACAGGTGAAATTAGTAGTTTTGAAGCTTTGCTACGATTGAGAGATCACCTTATACCAGCTAATCTATTTATCAAAATAGCAGAAGAATCTGACCTGATATTAGAGATCGGACGCAAGGTAACGATGCAAGCAATTGCGCAGATTGCAAGCTGGCAGAGGAAAGGGTACCCTAAGAAAAAGGTATCCATCAATTTCTCCAGTAAACAAATCCGAGATATCAATTATTTTCAGTATCTTCAGAATTCTTTGAAGGAATATGAGGTTGCTCCGGATAATTTAGAAATCGAGATTACTGAGAGCATTTTAATGGATGAGACGAATTATACCATCGAATTTTTAAGTAAACTGAGAGAAATCGGAATTAGCATCGCCTTGGACGACTTTGGAACCGGATATTCGTCCCTGAATTACCTTACCTATATCCCGGTTGACCATGTGAAATTGGATAAATCACTTTGTGATAAGTTTCTTGAACTGGATAATATCAAAGTAATAAGCAGCATTATTTCACTTGCACATAGTTTAAATCTGAAAATTACTGCGGAAGGCATTGAAGAACAATGGCAGTATGAACGGCTTAAGGAAACTGAATGCGATTATATCCAAGGTTATTTCTTCAGTAAACCACTCCTGCCTGATAAAGCGGATGAAATCTATAATAAGAATCTGTTGTGCCTCTAACGTAATATGATTTATGATACTAACATCATAGACGGCTGCCAGTATAGTCCTTATCTCGGGACCATATCGGCAGCCGCACATTTATAAGATTATGTCAGCTTATGCTATCTGCTAGAAGCAACGGAAAAAGAAAATTCTATTTAGATTAATTCTATCGTATTCCCAACGGTTCCTTCTCCAACGGAAGCCCTGCACAAATTGTCTGTCAACAAAAGTAGGATAGAACCAGAAGTTGTTGCCGTTGAAGAGCCATATATATGTGAAGCGATTCATGCATCTTCGCATATCTCTAGGCCTAGTACCAAATTGATCTCTGTATTGTGGCCCACCGAATTGTATATAGCCCTGATCCGGTCTTCCCATCTGCCTACGGTCCATTCCCGGACCCTCAGGTATAAAATTAGGCGGTGCTGTTCTGGGCTGCATATCAACTCCCGGTGCTCCAGGAGCAAATCCTGGCGGAGGATTACGAGGTGGTTGCTCCATTCCCGGAGGCCCCTGCCTCATATCATCTTCATCCCGATCTCTGTCACGGTCTCTATCACGATCTCTATCACGGTCTCTATCTTGATCCCTACCAGGTATACCATAAAATATCTGTTGGCTTCTTAACTTTTTATCCGGTGCATCATTATTCTGATTGAAATTATTATTCAATTGACGATTTCCTTTCTTACTTATGCTTCATACATTATTTTATGATGTACTGTAAGAAAGGTGAAAACAGGTTATAAAAAGGATCTATTTGTCTGAGCCAAGGATTATTTCTTACTTCCCATAACTGTAACATTGTTACCTAACGCTGTAAAGGTCATCACTAACTTATGATCCGCTTCATTTCCTTGTTTTAGGAATACACCTTTGTAATTTACTCCATCTATTGTTATTGACATATAATTCGTTCCTTCTGTATAGCTCCAGGTGCCGGTAAGATCCCCTTTTACCGAACCGTCACTATGCAAGGCAATATTCTTAACCTCAGCTACACCATAGGTTTTATTCAATATTACCTGATAATAAGTATCGGGCTGGTGGATTATAAATTCATATTCACCGACCATCTCTTCCCTGGTATAACCTGCTGCTATTGTCTCCCCTGTGTATTCATAAGGAGCAGCAATAAGCCAGCCGTCTTCGTTCAGGAACATCTGATTCACATGTACCTCATGATATTCCGGGTTGCCTTTTTCTCCTGCTGCGAATCTGGTATGGTATACAATAAACATCTTACCATCATCGTCCAGCAGTACGGAGTTATGCCCCTGTGCTACCTGAGTGTAGGTCTTACCCGTGAATTTATAGGAGCCGAACAGGCGGACACCGATATTAGTACTTAAGTTGTTGCCAATTGCTTCCGGATATACTGCTGATACACCATTCTGATCCACAAAGGGTCCATTGATATTCTCCGAACGGAATACTCTGATCTGATATCCGCCCTGAGCAGCTAAGCCGCCATAGGATACAAATAAGTAGTAGTAGTCCTCGAATTTCTGAATATAAGAACCTTCACCGGATACTCCCCAGCCACCTGCTATCTTGTAACCATAATACTGGTCTGATACATTTTCAACAGTATCATAGGTAACGGTATAATCTCTGAGGCCGGTCTCGTTATCCAACCGCAGCTGATATAGACCGCCGAACCAGGAGCCAAGAGCCATCCACAGATTGCCGTCCTCGTCATACTTAACACAGGGGTCAATGGCATTCAGCTTGGTATTCTTTGTTGATTGATATCTTGATAGATCTGCTCCTTCTCCAAGCACCTTATATACATCCGAAAGCTCCACCGGATGGTCAGCCTCGCTAAATCCTGAGTAGACCACAGGTCCAACATATTCATAGGGTCCTTCTATGCTATCTGAGGTCAGAAGAACAATTACAGAATTCCAATCATCACCATTCACGCTCATGTACATGCAATACTTATTCATCGCCGTATTATAAATCACATCAGGTGCCCACATGTTGCCTCGTAATTCGGGATTGGAATCCGTCTTGCACCACTCCTTCCAGATATCTCCCAGGAGCTCATTATAATTTAGGCTGATATTATTATTAAAGGTCTCCCACTCCATCAGATCAGTAGTCATTGCCCAAGCTCTATGAGATCCGAAGATATAATATTTGCCTTCTGCTTTAATGACGGAAGGATCATGAACGCTTACACGGAAGAAGTTCGTATCCACTATTTGCGCTGGTTCTTCCACGAATACTTCCGGGGTCGGTGTAGGTGCTTGTGTCGGAATAGCGGTAGGATAAGAAGTTTCCTGTGCTGCTGTTGCCGTATCCTTATCTGTATCCGCATCAATATCTGTCTCTGAAGCTGTATCTGCTCTTTCCTTAGTGCTATACTGTGTTCTAACTTCCTTTTCACCTGATTTTATACTGCAAGCTGCTAACATCATGCAGAATAATAATAGTACAGCCAAAATCAGTATTAATATTATCTTCCTCATCATAGTATTACCTCTCTGTGATTATGATTTTACTAGACAGTTATGTATGATAGATTAAACCACCGCTATTATTTATTTCATTATATACTGTTTTGTTACACTTTTCAACTAATGTTTTATTTGGTATCTATAAATAGATTAAGACGGCCATCTGTGGAATTTAAGCCTCCAGACGCCGTCCTTTATCAAGCTTTATTCAATTCATTTAATATTAAAATAATTAAAATTCCTTTTTACGATATAAGCTTAAGGAAATACAATAGGATATACCTAAAAATACAATCGCTGTCAATGGAACTAAGATATATCCATATTTGATGTAGTTTGTGATTATTTGCATCACGTTCTCCGGGATTGCAAGGTTTCCCTCCCCGGCCATCCGGTTAATTACAAGGACAATGATAAATGGAACGATATAGACAGCAAAGAATACCAATCTTGCCTTTTCTACTCCAAGTTTAGTGACAAAAGGAAGTATGATACTATAGAAAATGATTACGATAGCTGCTCCTGCCCCAATGCTTACAAATCCATGGAAGATAGAATCTGTTTTAAGATATAGGTTGATGACTAATGTAAAGAACGAGCTGTAAACCACACCGATTAAGGTAAGTAAAAGCATCATAATATATTTTCCACGAACGATATCATCCTTGGATACGGGCATAGTCAATGCGTATGCGTCCCATTTTGCCAAGTCATCATATGAATAAATACTGAGAGTCAGTATGGCAAAGAGCATAGTCAGAATGCTGCTTAAGAATTCTGCATCCCTTGAGGTAATGGCCATAACTGCGTAAAGTACCGTTAATACAGCAAATATCTTCGCATTTTTCTTCAGATTTATAAAATCTTTCAATATCAGTCCCTTCATATTACACCAACTCCTTTCCCCTACTGATGAATAGCATAATCTCTTCGATTGAGGTCCGTTCGATGATAAACTGACGGTTATGCCTTAAGAAATTATCCTTATCTCTTATCATTACTTCCGCTCCAAAGCTGTTCTCACGGATACCTACCACAGAAGAACGGTCTATCGTCTTTACTTCTTCCCTCTTACAACGGATAACACCATATTGGTAAATCAAGTTATCTTTACTCTCGCTGAATACGATTTTTCCTTTGTGAATGAAGGTTACATAGTCAGCAATCTTCTCGATATCACTGATGATATGGGAGGATAACAGGATTGTACGTTCTTCATCCTGAATAAAATCTAAGAAGATATCCAGCATCTCATCCCGAACCATGGGATCCAATCCGCTGGTGGCTTCATCGAGAATCAGAAGCTTTGAATTATGTGATAAAGCAATCGCGATGGATAGCTTCATCTTCATACCTCGGGAATATTCCTTAATAATTTTCTTCTCGGGAAGCTGAAGCTTCCTAATATATTCTGCGAATACTTTCTCATCCCAGTTTGGATATATATTCTTCATTACCGTATTGATATTTCTTACATTTAGGTTATCATGGAGATTACTACCATCAAAAACAACTCCTATCTGAGCCTTAACTTCCTTGGATAGCTGTTTGGAATCAACTCCAAGGACTGATACCTCACCTTTGTCTGTCTGTATCAAGTTTAGTATCGACTTTATTGCTGTTGTTTTACCTGCACCATTTTCTCCAACTAAACCCATAATAGATCCCTTTGGTACTCGAAAGCTGATATTATCCAGGGTGAAATCACCATACTTCTTAGAAAGATCTTTAATTACGATTGCATCTTGGCAATCATGTAATACTTTGTTTGCCATACCTAGGCCTCCTCATAAATCACTTTAATAATTTCAATAATTTCATTCAAGTTGATGCCACCTGCTTTTGCCCCCTGTACTGCTTTACATAGATACTCCTCTACGATCCTAAGCTGTTCTTCTCTGACAAATTCAAGGTTCTTCTCTGCGATAAAGCTGCCTTTGCCAACAATCGTGTAGATAAATCCATCCCGTTCAAGATCCTCATATGCTCTCTTAGTAGTTATGACACTGATCCTAAGTTCTTTCGCAAGGCTGCGCATAGAAGGCAACAACGATCCCGCATGTAATTCTCCGCCGATAATCATCTGCTTCATTTGGGATGTAATCTGCTCGTAGATCGGTTTTTCGCTAGAATTACTGATTAATATGTTCATTCGTTCACCTCCGGAGGTGTTATAGTGTATATACTCGATATGCACAATATAACACCATAGTTATTTCCTGTCAATAGTATTTTTTAATTTCTTTTTTAAATTTTATATTCAGCAAAAAGATTGTTATCCTTGACTTGACATACTCTCCCACCGTGCGCTCTGCATCGGCAGATATTTAAAAAGCTCATATGAGAGTTCACCCATATGAGCCTAATCGTTTCTGAATATTAATTACCTATGAAATAATCTTCTTGCAGCTTCCATGTTCTTAATAACATCGATACTGAAAGGACATCGTTCGGTACAGGTACCGCAAAGAAGGCAATCTAATGCATTCCTCTCCAATGTATGATACCTCTGACGGATCTCCTCCGTCATCTCCTTCTCAGCCAGATCCTTACATTTAGTAACCTCTGCAACGTCGATATTCTGAGGACAGGGCTGGCAATGATTGCAGTACATACATTGATTGTTGAAGTGAAAGGCATCACTCTTCTCAATATCTGCTTGATAGTCCTTCTCTTCTTCCGTTGCCGTAAAGTATGCTAAGGCGGCCTTCAGCTCCTTCACATTCTTAAAGCCAGGAAGTGCTACCGTTACACCCTTCAGGTCCAGAATATAACTAATACACTGTACCGGAGTTAAGGACATCAAACTATTCTGTGTCTCATTCTCGGGTTTCTTCAGAATCCTTCCCGCCGCGAAGGGTTTCATTGCTACAACACCAATATTTTTATTATCGCATTCCTCATACAGTTCCTGCTTCGTCGGATAACTCTTCTTCTGCTCTTCCGACATAAAATCACCGGCTCCGAACATTTTCTCAATAATATAATCCCTCGGCATAAGATTAAACAATGGATTTACCGGGAACATCAATACATCGATCTTACCACTTCTGACTGCTTTCAACGCAATCTCTGTACTGTGGGTACTGAAACCGATATATTTTACTTTACCTTCCCTCTGGAGCTCCAAAGCCCGCTGATACATCGGTCCATTCATGATCACATTGTAATCGTCTTCTTCATCACAATTATGTAAAAACAGGATATCTATATAATCCGTCTGCAACCTGGTAAAAAACTGCTGAATAAAGTCTTCACATATCTTTATATCTCTTGTCTTAAAGTACTGATCATTCTCATCTTCTCCACAGCCCAGATGTCCAGCAAGTATAACTTTATCCCGGACTCCCTTCAAAGCATTTCCGAAGTAATCCCTGGTTTTCGGGGTTCCTATAAAGATATCAATATAATTGATTCCTGCTTCCAACGATGCCTGTACCAGGTCTGTAACTTCTTTCTCGCTTGAATGCCAAACATACTCACATCCAAGAGATAGTTCACTGACCTGTAACCCCGTTCTTCCTAACGTACGATACTTCATATGATTATCCTCCCCAGATTTTATTTTCATTATAAAGAGTAAAGCATAAACTCGAAATGAAATCTCTTCCACTCAACAGTTCTCTCATTATACGCCAACATAAAGCTTTAATAATCTTAACGTGTTTTCAATACCTTGCTTATGCGTCCGTTCCATGCCATGCGAGGCATGAACACCCTGTCCTATTAGAGCTCCACGGATATCATTGCCACCTGCTAAAGCAGCCGACACATCGGAACCATAATGAGGGAAAATGTCTACTACATAATTAATATGATTCTCTTTCGCAAGATTAATCAACTTCGTAGTCATACCATAATCGTAAGGTCCTCGGGAATCCTTGGCACAAATGGATACTGCAAATTCAGATCCATTCAAATCATCCCCGACTGCGCCCATATCAACTGCCAGGAATTCTTTAATTTCCTGTGGCAGCCAGCTTGCACCAAAACCTACCTCCTCGTAATTACTGATTAATATTTTCAGGTTGTGCTCAGGATCAAGTTTTTCCTCAGACATTTCCTTCAGCATACCTAAGATTAAGGCAACGGAAGCCTTATCATCCAGATGTCTTGACTTGATAAACCCACTATCAGTTACCTGAAACTTAGCATCAAAGCTAATATAGTCACCGTTATCAATTCCTAGAGCCAACACATCTTCCTTGCTTTTTACCGGCTCATCAATTCTTACCAGCATATTGCGGTCGGAGCGTTCCATTGTTTTGGCATCATCATAACTATGAACGGAGGAGCTCTTAATCAAGATGGTGCCAGTATAAACCTTACCATCTCTGGTGTGTATCTTGCAATAAGCACCTTCCACGCTATGCATCGTGTATCCACCTACCAATGTGAACTTTAGTGTTCCCTCGGAATCTATGGAGCGTATCATGGCACCTAAGGTATCTACATGAGCGGATAATCCAAGTGTATCATCTGTTTTCCCTTTTATGGATATAATCAAACCACCTTTATGGCTATATACTGCTGTATAACCGAAGCCTTCTGCTTCCTCCTTTACAAACTCCATAACCTCCTTGGTGTAACCCGATGGGCTTGGAATATTAACTAAAGTCTCTAGTGTTTTGATAATATAATCTATTGTTTTCATCGTCAGTCTCCTTGTACTTAATGTAGAACAGTTCCATTATATAGCAACTCTTTTCAGAAAACAAGTAAGAGGCAATAATGGAATGTTCTCTTTAAAGAAAGCATTTAGTATCAATTTTATGAACTTTTTTATTAATAACTGTCTCCTGTAACACCTTATCAATTAATGCAGGTTGAATCAGAGGATACGTCCAAGCTGTCGGCATTTCCTCCTGAATAATAATTCTTTCTATCTCAGAATCAGGTTTTATGCCGAATTCCTTAACAGTAGCAAAGTATAGCATACCGAAGGTTTCTTCATCAATATCTGTTACTGTACTCCTTCCTGTCACAGAATAAACACTGATAGGCATTATCTCATAGTCTATGGCACCGGTTTCTTCATAAAGTTCCCTTTTGGCCGTATCAAGAATATTCTCTCCTGGTTCTCTATGACCACCCGGTGCTTCGAAGGTATTTCTATTCTTATGTTTGCAGAACACCCACTTGTTCCCTTGTTTTGCAAAGATTACTGCGAATTTTAGTAAGCTATCATCAACCTTATCATAGAATCTGACTTGCATCATCGTGCTTCCTCCTATGTTCCCATGTAGTTTTCATTATTATTTTTCAGCTTGTTGGTCCGATTCAATCTATTAAATTGCATATACCCTATGATCCCCGTTACCGCCATACTGTACTTTCCCTTAATATACATCGTAAAATCAACACTTCTAATTTACCATATATCGGCAATCCAGACAATACCGGAATCTTCTTTACCAGATTATTACATATGAAATTGTTGGCTTGGATGAAAGACTTTTTCCATTCTTTAAAATTTGTGATAATATTTTTAAAATTGATAAAAAAATTGAAGACAAACAATTTCCTTCTTCGTTATTAATCTATGAAACGAGGCTGGGATCCCATTTCAGCAATTCTATGAAGTTATTGCCTGATACAATAATGTAAATGTCACAAATAATAAATATTTTACAAGAGGAGGAGCTATGAAAAAAATATTCGCATTGATCGGAGTTGTTATTTTATTCGTCTTATCGCTAACCATCGTGAAAAAGACTGCTGCCGGAATTAAATTTATGCGTGCAAAAAAGTTTGTCAAAGCAGCATAAAGAATTAAGTCAAAATCGAAAGATACAAATATTAAAATTAATCGATAAAATCGAAAGATACAAATATTAAAATTAATAATCAAATTCGATGATACAAATATATCTTCCATATTAAAAAAATAATCTACAAAATTGAAGATATATGCAATATACTATCGTTATAGTTAATGCAAGGCGAAGGGGGGCGGAAATAATTAATAACGAGCAATATTATGAATATCTGATTGATACATATCAGAACCTTGTATATTCGATCTGTTTTAAAATCGTAAGAGATTATTTCGACGCCGAGGATCTTGCGCAGGAAACCTTCCTATCTGCTTACAAGCATTTGGGAACCTTCGACCGGCAGTATGAGAAAGCCTGGCTCAGCCGAATCGCAACCAATAAATGTTTAGATTATATAAAACGAGCAGACCGGCAGAGCATTCCAACAGAAGATGAATATTTTGTAACCCAGACAAATAAAGAGCTTTCACCCGAGGAGAATTTACTCGAACTCGAAGTACGAAGGCAGTTGTCGCAGCGTTGCAGCAATTTGAAATCACCATACCGTGAAATAGCATTGGATTATTTTTATCGGGAATTATCCGCTGCGGAGATTGCAGAGAATTCCGGTAAAAACCTAAAGACAGTCCAAACCCAGATCTACCGGGCACGGGCGCTGCTACAGAAAAACTATAGGAAGGGGGCATTAAGCAATGAGTGACACGACACATATTTCTAAGGAAGATTTTTATGCATTTAAGCATAATCTCATGATTCAAACGAGCAAAGAATTATTTCTAGAACATATCTGCACCTGTGATTACTGTTCTGACCAGTTTGCAACAATGATGTCTGAGGAAATAATTGAAGCCCCGAAGGATCTGAAGGCTAATATCTTACAAGCAACAAAACGACCGGAAGTACAGTTGGCAATCATGGTAAAACAGACATCAAAACGGATGCAGCTACTGGCATATAGTCTTAAAGTCGGCACTGCTACTGCTGTTGCTTTACTGCTCCTGGTACTATCAATAAATTTAACTGATATCTCAAATAATCAGACCCAGCCTGAAGGTTCAGTTACCGACATTTCATCCGTGGATGATGATTATGTCCCCCTGACTGCTGTTATACGTAATAACATGGATGCTATCAGTGACAACATGCTGGATTTTTCAAATACTATTATGAATACGGAGGTTACTAATAATGATTAGAAAGAAAAGTAGTTTTTTAACATTTTGTTTTTCACTTTTGCCGGGAGCCGGCCAAATGTATATGGGTTTTATGAAGAGGGGCATCAGCCTGATGTCAGCATTCTTCCTATTGATTTTCTTCTCCAGCTGGTTAAACCTTGGTCCCTTAATGTTTGCGATGCCGGTGATTTGGTTCTTCGCATTCTTTGATGCTCACAACTTAAGAGCAATGCCGGATGATGAGTTCTATGCTATGGAAGACAGCTATATCCTGATTCCTGAATTTGCGAAAGATAAAGCAAAGCTTCTTCAAGATAAATATAGAAGCATTATTGCAGTAGTTTTAATCATCATCGGCTTTTCCATCCTATGGAATAACACTTATGATGTACTGTTTATTTCCTTATCACCTGAAGTACGTGACGTTCTCTGGCGTGTAGGACACTATTTCCCTCAGCTTGTCATTGGCTTAGCTATTATCGCTTTTGGTTTATACTTAATCCGTGGTAAGAAGAAGGATCTTGATACACAAGAAAAAACAGCAGTAATTCAGGATAAAGGAGGTTTTTAAGGATGCTTAAGACACATAGAGTCGGTACGATTACTTTAGGCGGTTTATTGGTTACCTTCGGAGTGCTGTTTTTGCTTCGCCTTTTCCTGGTGGATTTATCTTATGAGATAATTTTCAGACTTTGGCCTGTAATTTTTATCTTCCTAGGAATTGAAATACTGGTTGCGAATTTCAGACAGAAAGCCGAGTCACTGTTGTACGATAAGACTGCTTTTGCTCTCATTATTATCCTCTCCTTCTTTGCAATGGGCATGTCAATCGTGGATTTCATCATGACACATATCGATTACAATACAGCGTCTCGCATTATTTATTAGCTGATACCACTGCTTCAAATAAGTATCCTGCTTCAAATAAATATCTTGCTTCAAATAAATATCTTGCTTTAAATAAATATCTTGCTCCAAACAAATATCCTGCTTCAAACAAGGGACTGTTTCAGAATGTATTATATTCTGCGACAATCCCTTGTTATTATGAAATGAATAACTTATTAAATGAACAACTCAAATAGCTACTTTTTCAATGAAAAGAGATAGATTTTCCATCAGGTTGTAATAATTATCTACCGTCTTTACGATGGGACGTAAAGGATACGACTGATTCTGTCTGACGATAATACCTTCCACTTTATTATTAAGACGGACGGGTAACCCAACCGGATAGATATAGATGGCATCCCGAAATGCTTGAAACACAGCAGGATCAAATTTATAGTTGACAAGCGCCTGTGTAGCTTCATAACATTCATAAGGCATAAGGCTGGTAGCACGTAGCTGTGTTTCATAGAAATCGCAAATGCTTAATACCTTAGCCAAGTCCAATTGCTTTTCTCTTTCTGTATGGAAGGATCCACTACCATCATAAGCCTCTTCCTGAAATCTGACTGACATATAGGATAACACAGTACAGTTCTTTCTCTTCAGGAATTCGAAGGCGACTTCGTAGTGAGGAATATCCTTAAGTTTTCCATTTTTACTTTTTATCAGCTTACCAATATCATGCATCAAAGCGATGAACGCAATAAGCTCAAGCTTCTCCATATTGAAACCTAATAATATGGCAGTTCTAACAGCTAGGGTCGCAACATTGATGGAATGCTGGATCAGATCATCCTTTTCAACCACTACATCATAGGGAATACTTACCGGCTCATTCTTAATCTCAGGCAGAAACTCCACCCGAATATATCTTAATAATTCAACACTGCTAAATTCATTCGTTTCGATTCCTTCAAAAACTTGTTGCAATTTTGTATATATTTTTATTCGTTTATCCGAATCAACTGTTTCCTGAAATTGAATATCAAAATTCTCATCTTCGATATAGACTGCACTAAAGCCGCTGCTTTTTAATCGTTCGATTATTCTTAATGAGAGGATAGCTCCTTCACTGATCAGCTTTTTCCCATCCCTTGTTTTAATTGAAACTGCCAACTTCTTGTTTTCCAGGCCTTTATCCAGTTTTGCTAAGCGCATGCGCAGTCCTCCTTTGAATACTTGTTTACATTTTGATAAAATTTCATACTATACCAGTTTATGGAATTTGTGTTTGTATTAGTATATTCGACCTATCTTAGAGAATTTTTGGGGTACCTTTCACAAATACTAATAAAAATTTAAAATATGAGGTGATATGATGGGCGTTTCGCATAAAGGTGCTATTTCCTTAGGACTTCTCTATATTCCTATTGGTTTGTATACGACTACCCGGGATAATGATGTTAAATTCAATCAATTGTGCAAAGACACGAAGGAAAGGATTAAATATAAAAAATATTGCCCAAGCTGTAATAAGGAAGTCAAGCAGGATGAAATCATTAAGGGTTATGAATATGAAAATGATAAATACATCATTATGTCGGAGGAAGAGCTCGAAAAGATCAAGACAAAGAAGGATAAGACAATTCATATCATTCAGTTCGTTAATCTTACGGAGATTGATCAAATTTTCTACGAGCGTAATTATTATGCAATTCCGGATGCAGGTGCAGAGAAAGCATTTGAACTACTTCGGACAGCGATGCTGACGGAACAAAAGGTAGCTTTAGCAAAAACCGTCATCGGAACTAAGGAGAATCTGATCGTGTTATATCCCACAGAGGAAGGAATCATAGCCAAGACTCTCTTCTATCAGGATGAAGTTGCCGCAGTTCCAAAGCAGTCGCCACCGGTTACTCTAAGCGATGCCGAAGTGACAATGGCAAAAACATTAATTGATTCTATGACGAAGACCTTCGACCCTGCCAACTATAAGGATGAGTATCAAGAGCGACTCCGCGATGCCATCATGCAGAAGATCCATGGGGAAGATATCGTTGCTGTCGACACCTCTGTTCCTAGTAATGTCATCGATTTAATGGAAGCCTTACAGCGCACCCTTGATATGTCCAAGAATCACCAGCTGAGTGGTACCGCCTGATGGATTTATTCGAAGAGAAAAACATCAAACCCATGCTGATATCAGAGATGACAGAACCCTTCAATGACCCTGACTGGATCTATGAACTGAAGCTTGATGGTATCCGTTGTATTGCATATCTGGATAAGTTAACTGAGCTCCGCAATAAGCGCAACGACCAACTGCTTCCCAAGGTTCCTGAATTAACCGGACTTTATCAATATATCAAGGAGCGGTGTATTCTGGATGGGGAGTTAATCATCTTAAAGAACGGGGTTCCGGATTTCTTTGAACTTCAGAAACGTGCCTTGACTACAAACCGTTTTAAAATACAGCTATCCTCTGAAAGCTTTCCCGCCTGCTTTGTTGCTTATGATATCTTGTACTGTAAAAATAAGCAATTGACAGATCTACCACTGCTGGAACGGAAAGAGATCCTTGCAGATACAGTGATTGAAGATCCGAAGTTAGCTGTCAGCCGATACATTCCGGAAAAAGGAATTGAGCTATTCCAGGTAGCCAAAGCACAGAAGCTGGAAGGTGTCATTGCAAAGAAGTCATCTAGCAGATATTACTTTGATAAACGCACTAAGGAGTGGATTAAATTCAAGTTCCTAACCGATCAGGACTTTGTCGTATGCGGCTACATCGTTAAGGAAAGAGGTATTACCAGCGTTGTTCTTGGTCAATATGACGGGGAAGAGTTGGTGTATAAGGGTCATGTTACCTTCGGTGTAAAATATGGAGATCTTAAGAAGCTGGAGGCGATGAACCACTCTCCTTTTGCAATCACTCCTCCCGGCAATGAAAATGCCATCTGGCTAAAGCCCGAACTTGTCTGTGTTGTACAGTATATGCCAAATGATAAGGGTTCCTTACGGCAGCCCGTATTCAAAGGTTTCCGGGATGATAAAGATCCAAGGGAATGTGTCATTTAAATAATTAAACCTTCCATCGGAATGATGAAGGTTGAGTATATTGAAAAAGGGTACCGAAAGCTTCGCTTTCGACACCCTTTTTCCTGGTACAATACTTATATGAGAAGAATTATTGCAAAGCAATATCTGTAATACAGTTTATTATCCGAAATATGCTACACCGGATTCGAAGATATGCTGGTTCTGGGATCCGTTGATATTAATTGCTACAGAGTCACCACGGCGTTCTGAATGCGCCATCTTTCCAAATACTCTTCCATCCGGACTGGTAATACCCTCAATCGCATAATAGGAACCGTTGGGATTGAAATCCTCATCCATCGTCGGGTTGCCGTATAGATCAACGTACTGGGTTGCAACCTGTCCGTTCTCCGATAGTTTCTTGATCCACTCTTCACTTGCGACAAATCGGCCTTCACCATGGGAAGCCGGAATGGAATAAACTCCGCCAAGCTCTGCTTTCATTAACCATGGAGATTTGTTGGTAACTACTTTGGTATAGACTGATTTTGATATATGTCGGCCAATGTTGTTCATAGCCAGCGTCGGTGAATCCTCCAGCTGTGGTGTTATCTCTCCGTAAGGTACCAAGCCGAGCTTGATCAGAGCCTGGAACCCATTGCAGATACCAAGCACTAGCCCATCTCTTACCTTCAGAAGATCATTTACTGCCTCTGTAATCTTTTCATTACGGAAGGCAGTAGCTATAAACTTACCGGAACCGTCCGGTTCATCACCTGCGGAAAAACCACCGGGGAACATCAGTATTTGTGAGTTTTTCATTCCTTTAGCAAAAGCCCCTACAGATTCTAATATTTGCTCTGCCGATAAATTCTTAAATACAATGGTTTCCACTTCGGCTCCTGCATTACGGAAGGCTTTCAACGCATCATATTCGCAATTTGTTCCGGGGAATACCGGGATAAATACCTTCGGTTTTGCAACCTTGTTCTTAGCTACATAGATCTTCTTTGCATCATACAGCTTCGTTTCCAGTTTCCTGTCCGGTACCTGAGAACGAGTAGGATATACCTTCTCTAACGTACCCATCCAAGAACTTAATGCTTCTTCTATCGTAATCTTATTATCACCGTATACGAATTCAGCTTCTTCTGTTACTACTCCGACAAATTCATATTCATCCTCTGAAAATCCATTCTTCGTCAATCCGGATGCAGCCTCCAGTGTTAATTCTACAAGGATGGAACCGTAATCCGGTAAGAATAAATCCTGTGCCGGTAACTTACTATTCAGTTTCACGCCTAATTTGTTACCAAAGGCCATCTTGCTGACTGCTTCTGCTACTCCACCAAAGCCTATGGCGAAGGCTGACACTATCTGGCCATTTCTCATAAGTTCTGTGATTTTAGAATAGATTTTTACTAACTGCTCATAATCCGGAAGATCAAAAGCATCCTTCTTCCTATTGAACTTCACAAGCACATTTCCTGACTTCTTTAGCTCCGTTGTAATTACATCACTACCCTTAGCGATATCCACAGCAAAGGATACTAACGTGGGCGGAACATCAATTTCATTAAAGCTTCCAGACATAGAATCCTTACCACCGATGGAAGGAAGCCCAAGCTTCACTTGCGCATCATAGGCTCCAAGAAGAGCCACTAACGGCTCACCCCAACGCTTTGGATCGTTACCAAGCTTGCGGAAGAATTCCTGGAAAGTAAATCGGATTGAACTATGGTCACCACCTGCTGCTACAATCTTAGCAACAGAAGTAATGATAGAATATACGGACCCATGGAACGGAGACCAGCTTGACAGATAAGGATCAAAGCCATAACTCATCATTGACACGGTATCACAGGCTCCTTCTAATACCGGAAGCTTTGCTATCATTGTTTGGATCGGTGATAGCTGGTATTTGCCACCATAAGGCATAGTTACGGTGGCAGCCCCAATGGAACTGTCGAACATCTCAACCAAACCTTTTTTAGAGCAAACATTAAGTGCAGATAAGGTCTTTAACCATCTATCCTTAACATCAGCACCATCAGCTACTGCACCCTGTTCAAGGTAATTCCTATCTTTCTGAGGGATTGTGATATATGCGGTTGCTTCCTGATGAGCACCGTTAGTATCAAGAAAGATTCTGGAGATATTCACAATTTCCTTGCCTCTCCAATTCATCACAAGCCTAGGTTCTTTCGTGACCTCAGCGACAACTACAGCCTCCAGATTCTCTTCTTCCGCAAATTGCAGCATTTTGTCGACATCTTTGGGATCTACTACGATAGCCATTCTTTCCTGAGATTCAGAGATTGCCAGCTCTGTACCATCAAGTCCGGCATATTTCTTCGGAACCTGATCTAAATCAATCTTAAGACCTGCTGCCAGTTCACCGATTGCAACGGATACGCCACCGGCACCAAAGTCATTACATTTCTTAATTAATCTGCTCACTTCTTCCCTGCGGAATAATCTCTGAAGCTTACGTTCCGTTGGAGCATTACCTTTCTGAACCTCTGCGCCGCAGGTTACAATGGATTCTGTAGTATGGCTCTTGGAGGATCCGGTTGCACCACCACAGCCATCACGTCCGGTTCTGCCACCCATTAATATGATGATATCTCCGGGATCGGAATTCTCACGGATAACATTTTTTCTTGGAGCTGCACCCATAACTGCTCCGATCTCCAGTCTCTTTGCCACATAATTGGGATGATATACTTCATCCACAAGACCGGTAGCCAGACCGATCTGATTGCCATAGGAGCTATAACCAGATGCCGCACCGGTACAGATCTTTCTCTGTGCCAGCTTGCCCTTCAGGGTATCCTTCACGGATACGGTCGGGTCAGCAGCTCCCGTCACTCTCATAGCTTGATATACATAACCTCTGCCTGACAGGGGATCACGGATGGCTCCACCCAGGCAGGTTGCTGCACCACCGAAGGGCTCAATTTCCGTCGGATGGTTATGGGTTTCATTTTTAAAGAATACAAGCCACTCCTCCGTTTTGTCATCAATTTCAACAGGAACGATTATGGAGCAGGCATTAATCTCATCGGATACCTCCATATCCTCAAGTTTACCTTCAGCCTTCAGTTTCTTCATTGCAAGAAGAGCAATATCCATCAAGGAGACATATTTATCCGGTCTTCCTTTATAGAGCTTCTCTCGTTCTAAGATATAACTGTTGTAGGCAGCTTTAATCGGCTCAGTATAATAACCTTCTTCAAACCGTATATCCTTAAGTTCTGTCAGGAAAGTTGTATGTCGGCAATGATCGGACCAGTAAGTATCAAGAACACGGATCTCTGTCATAGAAGGATCGCGTTGTTCTTCTACTTTATAGTAATTCTGGATAAACAAAAAATCCTTAAAGGTCATAGCCAGATTTAAGGATGAATACAAGTTTTTCAGTTCATTATCTGACATTGTTGCAAAGCTCTTAAGAATTAAGACATCCTCAGGATCATCGAATTCAGAAACCAAGGTCTTCGGTTTCTGCTCCTCTGCCTCCCGGGAATCCACTGGATTAATGCAATACGCTTTGATTTTATCAAATTCGTCATCTGTCAGATCACCAGCAAGAACATAAGTAGTTGCGGAACGGATGATAGGTTCTTCCATTTCATTCAATAGCTTCACGCACTGTTCGGCTGAGTCAGCTCTCTGGTCAAACTGCCCGGGCAGATATTCAACAGTAAATATGTGGTCATTCCTATTTGCTTCAAAGGACTCTTCCTGTAAAACATCTAACGGAGGCTCCGAAAATACGGTTCCCAGCGCCTTTTTATAAGTTTCTTCATTAAGGTTCTCTATGTCATAGCGTATCAGAACACGTACTGCTGTGAGACTATTCACACCTAAGTAACTGCGAAGTTCTGTCATTAAATCCTTAGCCCTAACAGCGTACAATGCTTTCTTTTCCACATAAACTCTTCTAACATTGCCCATATTAAACTCCTTTTCCTACAGGGAAAAAGTCCCTGTTTTTAAGTGTTTTTATCGCTTTTGCCTTATCATGTACTTGCATTATAGCATAACATGTCTTATAATCAAAATTAATAAATGTTAATCATTTTATTAGAAACACTAATAGATACACTCCGATTACAACTTACTTTAGGAGCAATTATATGCGAGATAAATTTAGAAAAATAATATCGATACCCTCAATATTAAAAGAGATCAATAAATCGTATGATATCGAAAAAATCACAGAACTAGAAAACCAGATGGCTTGTATGCTGGCCTCCCCTATCATGTTTCTAGCATCTTTGATTAATTTTTTGGTTGTTAATTTTATATTAAAGGAAGCATTAAGTAGCGTCTTATTAAATAGTGCTATTTTCTTAATTCTTGGTATTTCCTTCGAATTACTCTTAAGAACAAAGCTTAGTACAAAGTTAACCTCTTATATCATCACTGCTCTTTATTCCCTTTGGTTCTTATTCTTCTTGATACGGATGTATCCTATTATCGGACCCGCCATATGGATGATAGCCTGCATTCAGATTGTCTTTGCTTTATCAAGAATCAAAAAAGATATGGCCGTTGTCATTGGCATTATTACTCTTCTTTCCAGTATCTATGTTTTATTTCATGCCTCCGATTTTGAGATGGTACTAAAATATAACTTTTTTCTTCCTCAGACCACCACTTTATTTGTATTGATCCTAATTCTAAGTATCACACATAGCATCAATATGAGCAGGTTTCATAATTTGTTGAATAGCTTTGAAATAGTAACGGAACAAAAGAATGATATCACAGCTCTATATGAAGAGATTGCTGCTTCAGAGGAAGAGCTACGATTACAGAATGATCAGCTTTTCAATTATGCAGAAGATATAAAAAAGGGAAAAGAATTATTACATAACTTAGCATATTATGATCGATTGACCGGATTACCAAATAGAGCTATGTTTTTAGAACAGCTGGAAGCAAGAATTAACGATCCGGCGAAGAAAGACCCTCTCTTCTATGTCATCTTTATTGATATTGATTCCTTTAAAAAGATAAATGATACTTTAGGCCACAATGTTGGAGACGAATTCATCGTCCATGCAGCTGATAACTTAAAAGCATCTATTAGGAGTAACGACTTACTAGGACGGATCGGCGGAGATGAATTTGCATTATTAATTAATCGGACGACGTCAAAAGCTGAACTTCTTGCAGAAATCGAAATCATTAGGGAAAAATTCTGCGTACCTTATGAAATTCACAGTATTAATATTAGATTAACAGCCAGTTTCGGCATCGCGATCTATCCAGAAGATGGCCATGACTCAACCTCCATATTGCGAAGTGCGGATATGGCAATGTATGAGGCAAAGGAATACGGAAAGAATCAGGTTAAATTCTTCAGCTCCTCCATGCTTGATGAGATGTTAAATAGAACACGTCTGGAATGTCTCCTCTTTTATGCTTTAGAGAAAGACGAATTATACCTTGTATATCAACCGCAATACAATGCGGTCGACAATAAAATCCGTGGCATCGAAGTTCTTACCAGATGGAGTTCACCGGAGTTAGGCTTAGTACCTCCTGGTCAGTTCATTCCTGTCGCAGAGGAAACCGGTTTTATTAAGGTGCTTGGAGAATGGATCTTACGTACTGCGTGTGAAAGATACAAACTGCTTCAGGAACAGCATTCCTTCGATGCACTTCTTTGCATTAATATCTCTGCTGTTCAATTGGCGGATGCGAATTTTCTGCATATCGTAGAAAAAGTGATAGAGGATACCGGGATTAATCCGAAACACCTTGAATTCGAGATTACAGAATCTGCTTTTATCGAGTCTTTTAAAAATGCTGTTTACGTCATGAATCTGCTGAAAGGAATGGGTATCCGCATTGCGCTTGATGATTTTGGTATGGGATATTCTTCGTTAAACTATCTGAAGTCTTTACCGATCGACACGTTAAAGATTGATAAAACCTTTATTGATGATCTGGCAGATATAACATCATCCGTTCCAATCGTTGGAGATATCATTTCTCTTGGACATACCCTGGGCTTAACGATTATCGCTGAAGGTGTTGAAGTTCCGAATCAGCTAAAATATCTGCAGGACTCCAGCTGTGATTGTATTCAAGGATTTTTGATGGCAAGGCCGATAGAAGAAAACACATTAAGAATACTATTAGAGGAACATACTTTAGTAGAAAGTAAATAACAATTTCTAAGATGTACAGGAACTGAATTAAAATAATTTCATTTGGAGGATACAATATGGATATCAATTATGAGTTGTATAAAGTATTCTATCACGTAGCAAAAAGTCTCAGCTTTTCCGATGCTGCCGACACATTATATATCTCTCAATCAGCAGTAAGCCAGTCCATCAAAACATTGGAAAGGCGATTAAATCAAACTTTGTTCATCCGGAGTACCAAGCGGGTAGCATTGACCAAGGAAGGTGAGTTGTTACTTAAACATGTTGAGCCCGCTATCAACCTGATCAGTCGTGGTGAGAATCAGCTCTGTGTGGATCCTAAGAGTGGGGTTCAACTTAGAATTGGTGCCAGTGATACAATTTGCCGATATTACCTGGTTCCGTTCCTTAATAACTTTCATAAAAAATATCCTAATATCCATATCAAGGTAACCAATGGTACCTCCCTTCAATGTGCGAAGCTTTTGGAGCGTAACGAGGTAGATGTGATTGTTACTAATTCCCCGAATTCTGCATTGAACAACATGATGCAGATTATACCCGTAAAAGAATTCCGTGATATCTTTATTGCGAATCCGGAGGCCTTTCCTTTAACAGATCATCCCGTTACCCTTCAGGAACTTCAGCAGAATCCGATCCTGATGCTGGATAAACGCTCCACAACAAGTATATTCCTTCATAATCTGTTTCTGGAGAATTCATTGGATCTGGTACCCTCTGTCGAACTAAGCAGTAACGATCTTCTAATTGACCTAGCAAGAATTGGACTTGGAATTGCATTTATACCGGACTTCTGTATGGAAAACCAAGAGAACCTGTCAGTTATTGATCTTACAGAAGATATACCGTCACGTCTGCTGGTTGCAGCATATAATCAAGATATCCCGATTTCCGATGCCGCTATGTATTTCATTGACAGTATGACAGATGCCTTAAAAGGTAAATAAAATTGATCATAATCACTAATCTGATAAGTAAGCAATTAGTTTTTTACAGAAAGCGAAGTTACTTGCTGAAAGAAATTAATTACAGAACGTTAATACTAACAGAACGTTAATACTAACAGAACGTTAATACTAACAGAACGTTAATACTAACAGAAGCCCTAAGTTATCTCACGATATCTTAGGGCTTCTGTTAATATTACTTCTTGAATTCTTCTAATCGACTCTGAATTACTTTATTATAGTTTAATACATGTCTTTCATAATCTTCGTTCATGAATTGTGAAGTTATCAAAAAATCTGCTGTTGATCTGTTGTTAGCTACCGGTATATCGTATACTGCACAGATACGAAGAAGTGCTTTTACATCGGGATCGTGTGGTTGGGACGCGAGCGGATCCCAGAAGAAAATCACAAAGTCAATATTACCTTCAACGATACGGGAGCCGATCTGCTGGTCGCCACCGAGAGGACCACTGTTATATGCTTTTACAGGTAATCCGGTCTCATCTACTATCAAACGTGCTGTTGTCCCTGTACCGCATAGAAAATGGCTCTTTAAAATATCCTTATTCTTTTCTACCCATTCCACTAATTCATGTTTTTTTGTATCATGAGCAATCAAAGCTATATGTTTCTGTTTACCAATTGTAAAATTGATGTAATCATCTTGAATCATCATATGTTATCTCTCCTACCTGACGAATGGTTCCGTTATTTTCACTTTTCACTCTTATCATATAAGAAATTGACCATTATTGCAAGTAGGAAGATTGTTTAATATAAGTTAAAACTTTGTTCATAAAATGTTTCCAAAAAGTATTTCATTTCTTTCACCCTTACGTTAAGTATCGCCTTAGACTGTTCCAAGGTTACAGACTGTAGTAAGTGCTTCTGATGCTCTTCTATGGACTGAACTGCTTTTCTCATGTCCCTCTGGGCTCTGGCAAAATCTCTTGCAATTCCGATAAACCCTGCAAAATCAATAGCATCTGCATCCCGGAAAAGAGTTGCTTCTAATAAAGGTAATTCGCCTGCCTTGTGATGCGATAAAATAATATTGTGAATCATTGCTATCTCATCCCCAGTAAAATCAAACCTGCCCAAAAACTGTTCCACAATCTCATCAGACCTTACCGCATGATCAACACCTTTGATTATAAACTCGTTATATGCACCAAAATCATGAACATAGGCGCAGAAGGTAATCACGTCTACCTTATAATCCATTGTCTCTGCAAGCAGCTCAACAAGTTTCAATAATCTGCGGCTATGGTTCAGTCCATATTCTCCTCCATACTTCTCCACCTCTACTTCGAGGTACTGTAATAATTCCAGCTTCATAGGTATCCCTCCATTTATTGTCTTTTTCATACTTTCATGATACACTCTCTATATGAGAAACCAATTCATATTTAACAGCTTTCATTATACTTTTGACAGGAGGTTATGATGGATCAGCCTTATATCACAATTGACCGCCGCAAAGCCGGATTGGAGCGACCGGTATCCTTTTGTGCAATTGATGATTTATCCGTGCTCCCAGTTTCGGAGCGCTATTCGATAACCATGGTTACCAGCGGTTCCTGCATTATATTAATCAATGGAGAAAGGCTTAGTATTGAAGCTCCGTCTACTCTATGCCTTTCACCTTATTATGATTTCTCAATCCTTAGTTCGGAAAACCTGTGCGCAAAAACCTTTCATTTCCATCCAACCTTTCTACATAAGGACTTTTCCTTCGAAAAAGGTGAAATTGGGCGTGTCCGCATTGGTGATGAACTTTACACATCAAACATCTTTGATATCTTTAGAAATCCAAACTACAGCCATTGCTATCATACCTCTGATAATGCAATTCATATCAACGAATGGCTGAGCTTGATCTGTATGGAATCCATGTCTCAGAGTGATTCCCGCTGGACCTGCCGTATCAGAGGTTATCTGCTTTTTTTACTTCACCTGATGATGGACAAAAATCTATATTCCAATGATCCTGATACTTATAATCCGGTGACTTCCTCCATCAAATACATTCATACGAATTATCAGAGTAGTATCAAGATTGAAGATATCAGCAGACATGTACATCTAAACCGTACCTCACTTAATGAACAATTCCGTACTGAACTTCATATGTCCATCAAGGAATATCTGAATAACTATCGTATGGAGATATCCCGGGAGATGCTTCGCCATACCAGTCTTCCCCTAGATGAGATTGCTTATAATTGTGGTTTTCAATATGCGCCGTACTTTATCAAGCAGTTCAAAAAAGAAAACGGGATGACACCAACACAGTACCGGCTAAAATATAAGAATAGGATTCCGGATGCATTAGAAAGTAATTCTTTACTAACCAATATCAGACTAAGCAGTCAAACTGAGTCATCTACATGAAAATGGAGCTTCTGTTATTAGATGTTTACTCATCTATTAACAGAAGCTCCAAATATTTAATGATGTAATGGGGATTGGAGTGCTTTCCGTATCGAATTACAGGCTGAGCTACTTGTTCTGGAGTGCTTCAACTCAAAGCAAAGGTGCCTTTTGCAAAATTAGGTATTTCAAAAACTCCTACAGGCCCGTTCCAAAAAACTGTCTTGGCTGTGGAGTTTTAAACAATTCTCTTGAAATCTTATACAGCTCCACATATGTTGAGTGTAGATGCTGATTATACTCCTTCAAGGGGTAACTGAACCGCCCCACTCCACGACGGCAAAGCCTTCTCTGGTCCACTGCGTCAACTCCTGCTCAGGTATCATGATATACTCCTGAAGAGGTTGGTATACCATAAATACTCTTAAGATTGAGTCCGGTTCCGGGGTAATGTTAAGCTCCGCCAGATCAGTGTATGCTTCTTGTTGAAAAGTAATCAGATTATAAGGATTCGCTGACATCTGCGGAGCCCAGTATACAATAAAGTCATTATATTCTTCACTGGTTAACCCAAGGTATGCCAACTTCTCTTCCAAGAATGATGTTGTATCGCTTCCCTTTACGACAAATCCTTCACTCAAATCAAATTCGTGATCAGCATCCCCTTCCCAGAAAAGATAGGAAAATGTCTTTCCATCTTCCAAATTCTTAAGAGTTCCATCCGGGTTCGCCAATACCTTCCACCCTTCCTTATATTCAGGATAGGTATACGTTAATCTGCCATCAAAATCAAGCTCTATCGATACTTCCGTTGGTTCTTTAGGGTATAAATAGATAACAGGTTTTTTATATTTTACATCAGATGAAATATCTGGTTTAAATATCGTGATATTATCTTGATTATCTTGATTATATTGATTATATTGATAGTCATTTGGTTCGACATAATACTTCTGCCAAAGATCATCTAATCCATCCCAGGTATTAGTACTTATCTCATACCAGTCTTCCTCCTCTTCTGTAACTACCTTCAGATAATCCTGATAATCAAAGAATGCAATTATGTTTCCATCTGATAAGTTGAAACGATACAGATAAAAATATGTGGCATCCAAAGGAATATCTATCATCTTTCTACTGATATTAACCTTGGACAAAAGGTCTTTAAAATCTTGAATTCCTCCGGTATCTCTCACATCCAGGATTTCTGAATCCTCTCCTGTCATCGTTGTTATAGTAACACTAGTCACGTCCTCTGCATTAAAATCCAGCAACGTTTTCATCTTTAGCTTCCCGCTGCAGCTAATACATAAAAGTGTAGAAAATATGAATATTACATAAATCCGTTTCTTCAAGTTAATCCCCCCATAACTTATACCTTTTTATCGTATCTGTTCTTCTTGTGTATTTCTTCTGTATTTCGTCTGTATTTCTTCTGACTCTTCTCCTCAATAATATCACTAATATTTTACAAACAAAATACCATTTTCCATTATTAAGGAAAACTTAAGAAAAAAGCAAAAAAAGAAGCGTGCAGCTGTGCCACACACTTCTTAGACATTATTCAAAGATTCAATTTATTAACAGGAATTACTTACTAAAATGCTCCAGTCTCTCGGTTACCTGTCCCATCATATCCTTGTATTTCTCAAGCTTTGCTCTTTCTTCAGCCAACTTATTTTCCGGAGCTTTATTCACAAAGTTCGGATTTGCCAGCATTCCGGTAACACGATTTAACTCGCCTTCGAGACGTTCCCTCTCTTTTGTCAAGCGTTCTATCTCTTTATCGATGTCAACCAAATCAGTGAAAGGTATATAGATTACTGTTCCAGGGATAACTGTAGATACCGCATCCTCAGAAATTCCAGCTTTATCCTTCTGAATCAGTACTTCATTTGCATAACCAAGGGTTGCAAAGAATACCTTACTGTCAGTGAAGATGCCTCTGATCTTGTCATTCTCGGATACTACAATCACAGTAGCTTTTCTACTAGGCGGAACGTTCATCTCATTACGAACATTTCGGATGCCTTTAACTGCTTCCTTGATTAACTCTACCGCTTCCTCCTCCTTGGTGTATTCATAATCCTCACTGAATACTGGCCAATCAGCAATCATGATGGAGTCTGCTTCCTTCTGTCCTAACATTTCCTGCAATGTGCAGAAGATTTCTTCTGTAACGAAAGGCATATAAGGGTGAAGCAGCTTCAAGGAGGTTACAAGTACATGTTTTAGTGTCCAGAGTGCTGCTGCCTTGGTTTCATCAGTCTCACTATATAGTCTCGGCTTAACCATCTCAATATACCAGTCGCAGAATTCTTCCCAGATGAAATCATAAATCTTTTGAACAGAGATACCAAAATCATAGGATTCCAAACTCTCCGTTGCTTCCTTAACAAGAACATTTACTTTGGAGAGAATCCATTTATCAGCTACGGTTAATAGGTTCTCATCGATGGTTTCACCGATGGTTGCTTTCTCTAAGTTCATCATGATAAAGCGGGATGCATTCCATACCTTATTCGCAAAGTTTCTGGATGCTTCAACTTTCTCCCAATAAAAACGCATGTCATTACCGGGTGCGTTTCCCATGATTAAGCTTAAGCGGAGAGCATCAGCACCGTACTTATCGATTACTTCGAGGGGATCGATGCCATTTCCAAGGGATTTGCTCATCTTGCGACCCTGGGAATCACGAACAAGTCCATGAATCAATACCTTGCTGAAGGGCTTCTTGCCCATCTGAGCGTAGCCTGAGAATACCATTCGAAGTACCCAGAAGAAGATGATATCGTATCCGGTTACCAGAACGTCTGTCGGATAGAAATAATCCAGATCTTCAGTCTTCTCCGGCCAGCCAAGGGTGGAGAACGGCCATAAGGCGGAGCTGAACCAGGTATCTAGGGTGTCCTCATCCTGCTTTAAGTGGTCATGCCCACACTTCACACAGTTATCGGGAGCGTCTTTGGAGATCGTAATTTCACCACATTTGTCACAATACCAAGCAGGAATTCTATGACCCCACCAGAGCTGTCTGGAGATACACCAGTCTCTGATATTCTCAGCCCAGTTAAAGTAAATCTTATCAAAACGTTCCGGAACGAACTGGATATCACCAGTCTTCACACTATAAATAGCAGGCTTAATGAGCTCATCCATCTTAACGAACCACTGTTGTTTTACCAAGGGTTCCACGGTAGTTTTGCAACGGTCATGGGTACCTACGTTATGAGCATGGTCTTCTACTTTAACGAGAAGTCCCAATTCCTTCAAATCTGCGACGATAACCTTACGTGCTTCGTACCGATCCATCCCTGCGTACTTGCCACCATTTCCATTCATGGTTGCATCGTCATTCATAACATTGATTTCCGGAAGGTTGTGTCTCTTTCCTACCTCAAAGTCGTTGGGATCATGTGCCGGGGTAATCTTAACAACACCGGTACCGAAGTCCTTTTCTACATAAGTATCAGCTACAACCGGAATTTCGCGGTTCATTAGGGGAAGCATAACCATCTTACCAATCAAGTGCTGATATCTCTCATCCTCCGGATGTACAGCTACCGCAGTATCTCCAAGCATCGTCTCCGGTCTGGTAGTTGCTATTTCTACATAGCCCTCTTCCCCTACGACAGGATACTTAATGTGCCAGAAGTGTCCTGACTGCTCCTCATGCTCAACCTCTGCGTCGGAAATCGAGGTTTTACATACCGGACACCAGTTAATAATCTTGGAACCTTTATAGATATAGCCTTCGTTATATAACTTAATAAATACTTCATTAACCGCTTCAGAGCAGCCTTCGTCCATGGTGAAACGTTCTCTGTCCCAATCACAGGAGGAGCCGAGCTTCTTCAGCTGAGAGATGATTCTTCCGCCGTACTCTTTCTTCCATTCCCAAGCTCTCTCAAGGAATGCTTCTCTTCCGATGTCTTCCTTCTTTGCGATACCTTCCTTGCGCATCTGCTCGATAATCTTAACTTCTGTTGCAATACTCGCATGGTCGGTTCCAGGCTGCCAAAGTGCATTGTAGCCCTGCATTCTCTTGAAGCGAATCAGGATGTCCTGTAGCGTATTATCGAGGGCATGCCCCATGTGAAGCTGTCCTGTAATGTTTGGCGGGGGAATCACAATCGTGAAGGGTTTTTTACTTCTATCGACTTCAGCGTGGAAATATTTCTTCTCCATCCACTTCGAATACTGTTTTTCTTCAATTTCCTTTGGATCATAAGTTTTAGCCAGTTCTTTTTCCATAGTAATCTTCCTTTCAAGGTATAGTGTATGTGATTTTTAAAAAAATACAAAAAAGGTTCTTCGTCGAAAAGGACGAAGAACCGTGGTACCACCTTTATTTGTGACTTACTTTACGGAGTAAATAAGTCATCTCTTAAGTCTGTAACTGGACTTTTCCTACGCACCATTCGGTTTCAGAAATGCTGTTCCGGAGCTACCTTCAATAAGCTTGCCTTAGACCACCTTTCAGCCGGTGAGCGGTCCTCTCTGATAAGCTACCCTTATCTAATCCTCTCCATCAATACATTTATCAATATGAATCCATAAAGTTTATTATATTAATCTAATATAATGCAAATCTTTGTTATGTGTCAAGAGGTTTCATTAATTCAACTAAAATTAATATTCTAATGCAAAAAGATAATTTGTTGTTTGTTCCAGGTCATACTCATAATAAATCATAACATAGTATTCTCCTGCAGCTAAATTTGCTGTAATTTCACGGTATTGTCCCTCTGCATTAACGCCAAAGGAAGAATCTACAACGATATTCATATCAGTATCAGTGATACTAAAGAAAGTATAATTCATGCCATACTCTGCTTCAGCTACAAGAATTGCTTCAAAGGTACCCGCTTCCGCTAGCGTAAACCGATAACCATCAATTCGGTTTGCTGGATGCAAGGCACCTGATACCAATACATCACTAGGTACATTTTGCAAAGTATCCGTATTACCACTCCTGTTTTCATCCTCCCGAATTCCTGCATCCCGAATGGCTTTATAATATTCGTCCGCAATAACACCATTATTAACATCTACTTTATTGTACTGAGATATATTTATAGCAAAATTTAGGTTTTGGCTATCTTGAATCATAAATGTGTTGATTCCGATTACCTCACCATACTCATTAATGAGAGGACCGCCACTATTGCCGTTTGATACAGGGGCAGTAATCTGAATGTAATCTACATCTTCAATGATTCTAGAGGATGATGATACAATTCCATCAGATAAGGAGCCTGATAAACCACGCGGACTTCCTAATGCATACACTTCATCACCGACAGTTACAATACCTTTATTCCTGGTAAGATATGGAGTAACTGCATCAATATTGATAATAGCAATATCATTCGTTACATTATATCCAAGAACTGCATACATATCATATGTTTTATTATCATATGTCACAACCACAACTTTTGTTGCGCCTGCGATTACATGATAATTTGTAACGATAACACCACTTTGAATAAAGAACCCGGAACCAATATATTCTTCTCCATCTATTGTTGTGACCTGAAGTTCAACTGTTGCCGGGGCACATTTTTGATATATTTCTTTAGCAGTTAATACCTTAGCTTTTTTATCACGGGTAGTTGGTTTTTTAATAACCTTTACATTAATAGCCAACTTATCATTACCGGAATTCGTAGAAATAGTAACTGTAGTCGAAGCAACTTTCTTTGGATTAATCAGTAATGGCAGGGTATCCCCACTCCATTCTCCCCATTTACAGGTTACTATATCAGCATCACCCGAATCCACAGAGATAGTTTCATCAGATTTAAGGTCTTTAAATTTAATATAAATGATGGTTTGGTCGAATATTTCTAAATTCGTGGAATCCGTAGAGAATCTGCATTGATCGACAGTTAAAGTATATCTACTGGATATACTTCCTGCTGTGGCAATAACATCGACCTCACCAGCCGCAACTGCTGTTAATTTACCGGTGCTGCTGTTGATTTTTGCTACCTTTGTACTGGAAGTACTCCAGACAATACTGCCCGATGTACCATATGCCTTTGCCTTATATGTATAGGTGTCTCCAACATTGAGTTGCTTTGTCTTCGCTGTGAATTTGATATTCGGTACACCTACCGTTACTTTAATCGTTGATGTATAGGTCTTACTGTTTTGCTTCATTGTTATAGTAACATTGGCAGTACCCTTAGCAATCGGAGTAATGATACCTGCATCACTTACTTTCGCAACCTTACTATTACTCGTCTTAAAAGTTACTGTTGCTTTTTTACTTAAATTTTCGAATTTAATCTGGTATGTCTTGTAACCGACATAGAGGGTAACCTCCTCTACCGCTGTTTTAGGGGATGTCGAAGCTGCCATCGCTACTGCTACTGTATCAGCTACATTAAATATTGGAGCTGTTAATGATAGGATAAAAACAACCACTAGTGCAAGACCAATTTTAAATAATTTCTTCATAGTTACCTCCATAAAATCTATAAGCTTATGATAATTGTATCTTTAAAAATCAAATGACCACCATAAAACGTCCTGAACATCTTCGTTGTTAATTCATATTTATTTAATAAATTTAAAATTTTA